>Ga0208483_1000243_pt1 | contig 12042 bp, 7 predicted proteins | sample LakMenE01Jun11ns_FD_150659 | JGI IMG/M metagenome (GOLD analysis project Ga0208483, IMG submission 150659) | Freshwater microbial communities from Lake Mendota, WI - 01JUN2011 deep hole epilimnion ns (SPAdes) | ecosystem: Environmental > Aquatic > Freshwater > Lake > Epilimnion/Euphotic zone ... | reverse complement strand
ACAGGGAATTATAATGGAGATACTCTTCTTACAGAAGCGTCATGTAACACTATGTTTGCCAATGAGTGGACTTTTAACGGCAATAATGGAAATAATTACTACGGTCTTTTCAGAAGCTGGGGTCTTGGTATTCATCGGATTACTTCCACTCCCGGAAATGATATCGCTTTGCCTGGCAGCACGTCAATGTTTGGCCATACAGGAGAAGCTTATGGCTTGGTAAGTGATGCGTATTTCGATACTATTAGAAAAGTTGGTTTTGTTTTTATGAATAATGGCGTTGGAAATGACTATCAAACCAACAATAATTCAAGTTTCTATACGATTGAGCAAGAAGTTTTTACCGCTATCGAGAATCATGGCAACATAATTAGTTGCTCACAAACATTGGGTTCTAACGAAGTTCAAAGCGAAATTTTTTTTATTTATCCAAATCCAACAAATGGACTTGTTAATATTGAAATACAAAATCAAACCATTCAGAGTATAAAGGTTTACGACTTACAAGGACAATTAATAAAAGAAACAGCCGAAAGCCAGTTTGACCTTTCCAACTATTCGAATGGAACATATTTTATTAGAGCCCAAACGGAAAAAGGTTTTTCTAGCTACAAACTGATTAAACAAAAAACCAATGAATAGGACGAAACGAGAAGCACGAACCGCTAACACGGGTTTTGCGTCAGGCGGGGTGACGTGCAAACTTGGAGCTTTATGCTTCTATTCAAGTTCAGTGCAGGTTGACAGTTTTGTGCTCCGAAACCCGCCCGAACGCCAAGCCCAAAAACGTTATTCACAATGCATACAAGACAGCTAGAGCTGAACCTTAACAAAAAATGAAAATTTAGTATTACACTTGGAATTAATCAAAAAAGAAATAAGCATGAAAAGTCTCAAACGCAGAATACATTGTTTAATACTACTATTGTTTATCCTTCATCAAAATATTTTGTTTGCACAATGCTGGGACAAAGTGAGTGCCAGTTCCAGCCATCAATTGGCAATTCAAAATGATGGAACCTTGTGGGGGTGGGGCAGCTCCAGTGATTTGGGTATTGGCTTGCCGACAATTCCATATTACATTACTCCGATTCAAATAGGGACGCAAAATAATTGGGCAGACATCTCAGCGGGTGAAAATTTTTCATTGGGGATTAAAAACGATGGATCATTATGGGCATGGGGGTCATTCCCAGATCCTGCTATCGGAGGAAATAACACCACAAATTTAAACACCTACTACCCAGTTCAAATTGGAAATGATTATGATTGGATTGAAGTCAGCGCTGGAGGGCAACATGCTCTTGGATTAAAATCAAACAATACGTTATGGGCATGGGGATTAAATAATACGGGACAGGTTGGTAATGGATTAAGCACCTGCACATTTTGTCCACCAATCTATCAAACTACTCCATTGCAAATAGGGAGCGATAACGATTGGAAGCAAATCAGTGCTGGCGCGAACTTTTCTGGAGCTATTAAATTTAATGGAACACTTTGGTGCTGGGGGGACAATACCGCAAACTTTGTAAATAACGGATTGCCACTCAATAATACACCGATACAAATTGGAACTGATACATCATGGAGCCAACTGGATTTTGGTAATTACTCTCATTTATTGGCCCTTAAAACTGATGGGACCATTTGGTCATGGGGTTACGACATTACTACAGACACTCCTTTTGTAGTTATTCCGATACCATCTCAAATTGGAACAAATAATTATTGGACAGATATCAGTGCGGGAGCAGATCATGATCTCGCAATTAAAAACGATGGAACAGTATGGTCATGGGGAAGAAATTACATTGGCCAAATGGGTAATGGAAATGTAGGAGGTGTTCAAACCTTACCTCAAATGATATTATCTTCCATAAATAACAATTTTATTAAAATTAGTGGAGGTATGGAATTTTCTTCGGGAATCAAATCAGATGGAACTCTGTGGGCATGGGGGAGTAATGGTCTAGGTCAAATGGGTATAGGAAATAACCTGAATCAAGCAACGCCTCAGACGGTCAATTGTACTACACTTGCAATATTTGAGGCCCCAAAAAACTTTGAGGCAACCCTCTTTCCAAACCCAACATCCGGTTTGCTTTTTCTGGTCGCTGCCCAAGAGTATGTTGATTCTGATTTCCAAATTTACAATCTGTTAGGAGAAGTTATATCAGAAGGCCGTATATCAGAAAACACAACCATTGATTTAAGCCATAACTCGAAAGGCCTTTATTTTTTAAGAATTGGTGACATGTTTAATCAAACATTCAAAATTGTATTAGAATAAATGTTAATGCGAACTTGTAAAATAGTATTTATTACGATCGCTGTTTTATGTACGAACGTATGTTTTGGCCAATTAGTAATCAACGAGGGGAGCAATAAAAATTACCCCACCCTCTTAGATGAAGACGGAGAATATGAAGATTGGATTGAAATTTACAATGCAGGGCCAACTCCGATAGATCTTTACAACTACAGTCTCAGCGACAATTCAAACCCAGGTGAATGGTCATTTCCGCATCAAATTATTCAGCCCAATGAGTACATAATAGTTTTTTGTAGCGGAAAAGACAGATTCGCATCATCTCAATTTACAAATGTTTTAACAGATAGCACATTTACACCACAAACAGGTTGGAACACCCATCATTTTACGACTCCGTTCTATTGGGACGGCGTATCAAATATTGTTTTGAATCTTTGCACCTACAACTCGTTTTACCAATGCAATTCCATTCATTCCCAAAGTTCCACAATATATAATTCGGCTACTATTGCATTGAATTACCCAGGTTCCGCATGCGGATTCAGCGGTGGAAGCAATGCCCAGCAGCGCCCAAATATTCGCTTTAACTCAACCAATGTAGGCACGGGCACCTTACAAAATGGCTACTACGACTATCCTTCGGCTTACAGCAACTGGTACGAAGGTGCTCGCCAACAATACCTTTACACGGCAACTGAATTGATATCAGCTGGCCTTTCAGCTGGAAACATAGATTCGCTTGCGTTTGATGTAATCGCAACTTGTCCAACAAATTTCCAGTTGTTTGAGTTAAGTCTAGCAAATACTGGAATCAATTCATTACAAACGAACTTTATTCCCCCAACTGGAGTTAGAAACCACACTAATTTCAAAATAAGTTCCAATGGTGAGACAATAAAACTATATAATCCATCGAACGTTTTAGTTAGTTCTTTGAACGTAAATTGTGGGCAAGGAGTTGGTGTGAGTATTGGATCTTTTCCTGATTCGGCTCCAAACATTCAAAAATTTGGGACTCCAACACCAGGCGCAACAAACAATTTTTCAACTCCTTTTACAAATTATGCCATTGCTCCTTTGTTTTCAATGGTTGGAGGGGTGTACACTTCAGGCTTCACTGTTAGTATCACGGACCCTAATTCGCCCAGTGCGAATGTCTTTTATACGCTTGACGGAAGCGATCCTGACACAACTTCCAGTTTATGGAATGGGACGTCTATTCCAATATCACAAACAACAGTTTTACGAGCAAGGGCATTTATCAATGGTTATCTACCAAGCACTACATCAACAGCCAGTTATTTGTTTAACCTGAATCATATTACCCCAATTATTTCGGTAATTACAGACACATCTAATTTGTACGGCCCTAACGGAATGTTTGACAATCCCACGCTGGATTTATTAAAACCTGCATACGTTGAATATTTTGACTCAACAGCAAACCATAATCTGATCCATTCCGGAAAAACGGGAATTATGATGGATGGAGGGTGGTCAGCACGTTCACGTGCACAAAGAGCATTTCGTATCAATTTTGATCATGGCGTGTTGGGCGATGGTCCCATTATGCACAATGTAATACCGGACCGTCCAAACCGTTTTCAGTATGGTGACTTTTACCTCAGAAATGGAAGTAACAATTATTTGACCTTGCCCTATAAAGATGCTGCAAGTTGTAAAATGATGGCGGATGGAAGCAATAACTATTATTCAGCATGGAGACCTGCTTCAGTATATATCAACGGGAAATACTGGGGTCTATATGAAGTTAGAGAAAAAACGAACTCTGAGATGTTCGAGCTTTCCGAAAATGCAGACCCTGATGCCATCGAAATACTATCTTCCTCTTCGCAATATGGATTTAACCTTCGTGCAATTGAAGGCTCCGTTCAATCATTCTACAATTCATATGATAGTTTGGTGCAACTTAATCCAATCGATACCAATTATTGGAACCTAGCTGATCAATATTTCGACATGGAATACTACAACAACTACATTATTGCCGAAATGTGGATTGACAATGTGGATTGGGCATTTAATTACAACAATTTAAAACTATACCGATCGGATGCTACAAACTACCGTTGGCGTTATATCCTAAATGACTTGGATTATGGCTTACAACCCAATGACCAACCTTGGCTTTACAATTGTAATCATAATTATCTGTCTCAGCTTTTTCAGGCGGACTCCAGTAATCCTCATTTGAATATTTGGTTAAGAGGCATTCAAAACGATCGATTCCGAAACTACTTTATTAATCGATTTGCCGATCAAATGAATACCCTTTATTTACCATCCAGATTACTTGCAATAGATAGTTCAATGTACAACCAAACCGTTGTCGAAATGGCAAACGAATATTACAGATGGGGCGATTCGCTCAATGTAGCAGGCCAGATGAACGATTTTAATCAATATCATTTATTATATCAAAGTGAATTGTCCTGCCGCTCAGAACAAGTTAGAAATCACATTCAAAGCGAGTTTAATTTACCACAACAAGTTGACGTCAGCCTTGATGTATTTCCTGCAAATGCCGGGAAAATCAACATCAGCACAATTACTCCCAATTCATATCCTTGGAGCGGTATTTACTTCGATGGAGTTCCTATAAAAATAGAAGCAGAAGCAATGCCGGGTTATCAATTTTCTCATTGGGAGGCAAATGGATTGATTTCAGACACCTTAAATGCCGTCTTTTTGGACACGCTTCAAACAAATAGCATATCTTTCAAAGCATATTTTATTTCAACGTTAGGAATCAACGAATTGACTTCACAATCAATTTTAGTTTATCCGAATCCAACTTCAGAAAAAATAATCATTAAACATGTAAATTCTTCGGAGATATTAGATGAGCTAAATATTGTTGATGCAAAGGGTAGAAAATACAATATATCCTTTTCTGCATCTGGAAACGGAGAATACGTAGTTGACGTATCAAGCTTTTCGAGTGGTTACTACATAATTAACTTCACTTCAAAAAATGGCAGAATCTTTAACGCACCATTTATTAAGCAATGAGTCGAAATTGCACTGTGTATAACACGGGCTTGGCAAAAGTGGCGGTTCACTTCTCCGCAGATACATTTGTGGGTAATCAAAGTTTGGTTCTTCGCATCAACCTTGGTGCTGAAAATCGCCACCTTCGCCAAGCCCGAAACCGTTAAGGGCAAGCTTTAAATCCAATTGCCCAGAGAAAATACTACTAAAAATAATCAAAACAGGATAATTAAAATCTTGCTTTTTAAAGTACTAGCAGCACTTCTATTTGATCCTTTATTTTTAGCGCATGCTCCATTAAACATGGCGAACATACCTATATTAGCACTGTCAATAAAAACAACTAGATTGACTGTAAAATGATGATGAGATGTCTTGCTATTTTGGGGTTGATGAATTTCTTGTTGATCTCGACATTAAAATCACAAACCAATCTCGACTCGCTAAGAAATATCTGGCAAAATCCCAAACAAAGCATCGAAAATCGCTTTGATGCGATTAACCAATTTTACCTTAAAAACACTTTCGACAAACCCTCTGCTTCAGCAGCTGTAGCAAAGGAGCATCTAAACCTGGCAAAAGAAAATAAAAATTTACGCCAAACCATCAAGGCTTTCAATGAAATGGCCATTATTAATAGCCTTCTTGGGAAGCCAGATAGTTCATTATTTTATATTGAAGAATCAATTGAAATAGCCGAACAGTTAAACGACTCGACGCTACTTGGTAAGTTGTACATCAATCATGGCAACGCACTTAGAGATGCTGACCAATTGAGAGAAGCAGTTAAGCGCTTTCAACAGGGGCTATCCATCTTCGAGACACTCAATAAGGAACTCCTTTATCAGGCTGATGCTAATAATAACCTCGGACTGATTTATCTGGATGTGGGTTTGTATGAAATTGCCAAATTGTATATGGAAAAAGCTCTTTCGCTTTACAAGCAAGTGAAAGGAAACAAAGCTATTGGAAACATATGGCTCAACCTTGGGCAAATACATTTCAAACTCGGTGAAATTAGTCAAGCCAAAGCAGCAATAAACCAGGCAATTCCAATGCTTTTAGATGAGGCTAATTCCAATTCATCTGCACATGCGTATCTCATTGCTGCTTCCATTTTTGAGCAAGAACAAAAATTAGACAGTGCATCGTACTTTCTTGATTTGGGTTTAAAAAAAACAGAGGAATTTGGAAATGATAATTCCATACTGGAGGCTTTCATCGAGAAACTTAATTTCCAATTTAAACATGGTCTCAGCATTTCTGCCGAACAAAAAGAGCGGGTTGCTCAACTTTTAAAGTTAGCTACATACATACAAACCAAAGCAAATGCGGCTCGATTACTCTATACACTTTATAAATCGGAACGAAAGGACGCAAAAGCATTTGAGATGTTGGAACTTTACACCCTCTGCTCCGACTCAATCAACCTTGAACGCGAAAGATTCTCCATCATCCGCGAAACTATACAAAGCGATTTCGACAATAAAATACTCCAGCAAAAAATTGAAAATGAACGCGCCCAACTAAAAACAGAATTAATTTATCTTAAAAAAATGTTCGCATTTGCACTGGTGTTTCTCATTACATTAACGCTAGTGATCGAATACTTCAGAAAAAGAACAAAAGCAAACATTAAGGAAAGATCGTTGCTTTTGGAAGAAATTGATCAACTTAAAACAAAAGGAATCGAAGATCAGAACCAGGCCGTTAGTTCCTTCGAATTAAACAGAGACAAATTGGAGGTACATATTCAGAAAAAAATGAATGAAACCGATTGGGCTGTCCTGAATGTTCTTCTAGAAAACCCGGTCATTTCAAATAAAGAGCTATCCGAAAAGGTTTTTCTCTCTTCCGATGGGGTTGGCTCTTCTCTTCGGCGAATGTATGCGGTGTTTGATGTGTCGGAATCAAAATATATGAAAATTGGCCTACTGCTTAAGGCAATAAAAATATCAAATCATTGATAATTTATACTCTTAAAAGCACTTTCACGCCTAGTGAATTTAAGAATCACGCCCAGACGTGAACCTTCTTTACCAACTTTGTATAGGGTTGGACAATTAAAAACAAAAAAAACGAAAAAGAAATCAGTTTCACTAATAATCTCAATCCTTGTCATAGGATTAACAAGCTAAGGACAAGTGCAAATAGCTAATGACATAAATGGAGAAAATCCAGGAGACTTATCAGTTCATACGGTAGCTATTTCGGCTAATGGAACTATAGTAACTATCGGTGCTATTGAAAATGCAGACGGTGGAAATAGATCGGGGCACGTGAGAGTATATGAAAATGTATCTGTTACGTGGACACAAATAGGCGAAGATATTGCCGGAGATGTGTATTTTGATATTGAAGAATCCCAATACCAAAAATATCTCTTGATAATGGATGCAATTAATGCTTCAAATTAATTGCTTTTTACTGTTTTTTTTTTGGAAATTCATTAGCTAAAAACTTATTTTCACGCCCAAGCGTGAAATGTTTTACATTATAAATTGTGATATTTGATCAAAATTGTTAAAACCTAAAACAACAACTATGAAAAAACTAATTACGTTTATTGGAGCTTTGCTTATTTCAAGCGCAGCTTTTACTCAAACTGAATCAATTGAAGGTAAATGGTCGCAGAACGGATTTTCAAATACGCTTAAAATATATGAAAATGGCCTTATATATACGTATTATTGTTCAACGGGCAATTGTGATTCTTTGTATAATACTTTTGAAGCTGCCGATGGTAACCATATTCCAGGAGTAGATGGATATACGCTTCAGAATGGCATTCTAACAATTGACCTTGATATAAATGATAATGACCCAGGTTTTGCTTTAGGTTCTGTTACATTTACTTGTGAAGGAAACATTTATCAACTAGTTACATCCGTAGCTGAAGCTACTTATGTTCGATTAAACACAAACGTAAATGATTGTCTTTCGACTTCGATAAATGAAAATGACCAAAATAAATTAACGCAAATCTATCCTAATCCAGCAACAGATTTTGTAAATTTTAAATCAGCAAATACAATTGAAAAAATTACATTATGTAATGTATTAGGTGAGGAAGTCTTGTCAAAAGAGGTCAATGCTCAAAACTTTGACATGGATATTAGTATTTTAATACCGGGTTCTTACTTTGCTAAATTGGATAGTAAAGGACAATCGCAAACCATTAAACTACTTAAATATTGATAGCAAGGAATAAGCCAGCCCTTAACAGCGCATTCGCAAAACCGGGGTTTCTCAATACGTTTGAGAGATTCCGGTTTTGTGTTATATTGGGGTTCGCAGATGCATTTCGGTCAAAATTCCCCGGCTTCGCAAATGCGCGGCACGTTAAGGGCAAGCTTAAGACAAAATTGCTCAATGCTTAAACAATAAAAAAACAAAACATGAAAAAGACAAATTTACTCATGACAGCAATTGCAATCTTCGGATTTGCAACAATTAGCATGGCTCAAAATGTTCGAGCTTGGGGTACTTATTACACAGGTACCGGACAAGTATGGCCGAACGGAGAAGAAAGAGGTAATTCCTGTATTACCGATGCCGCAGGCAATATTTACATGGTTGGATTCACAAGTTCAAATTCAGATATAGCCACGGCAGGAGCGCACCAAACTGTATATGCAGGTGGTCCCATCGTATTTGGTACAGGAGGTTATGATGCGTTTTTAGTAAAGTTTAATTCAAGTGGAGTAAGACAATGGGCTACATATTATGGAGGGAGCCAAGATGATATGGGAATATCTTGCGCTGTTGACGCTTCAGGGAATGTTTACATGATTGGATCTACAAGTTCCACTTCAGGAATAGCAACGGCAGGAGCGCATGAAACTACAATTAATGATGGCTTTTTAGTAAAGTTTAATTCAAATGGAGTAAGGCAATGGAGCACTTATTTCGAAGGTAATGGTAATGCCTGCACTACAGATGCTTCCGGCAATATATACATAGTTGGATTAACAAATTCCACTTCAGGTATAGCCACAGCAGGGGCGCATCAAACTGTGATGTCGGGCAGTGGTGACGCTTTTTTAGTAAAGTTTAATTCAAGCGGAGTAAAGCAATGGGGGACTTATTTTGGCGGTGCTTCTTCTGGTGCTTCCGGAATGGAAAAGGGAATATCCTGCGCCACAGATGCTTTAGGTAATGTCTATATGGTTGGGCAAACGCCGTCCACTTCGGGTATAGCCACAACAGGGGCGCATCAAACTATTTATGGCGGAGGTTCTTGTGATGCTTTTTTAGTAAAGTTTAATTCAAGCGGAGTAATGCAATCGGGAACTTATTATGGCGGCGCAGGAGTAGATATAGGATATTCGTGCGCTACCGATGCAACTGGCAATGTATATTTAGCTGGTGATACACAACAAGAATTCTTGCCTGCATCATCGGGCATGACCACAATAGGAGCGCATCAAAGTGCTTATGGTGGTGGTTATAGTGACGGATTCTTAGTAAAATTTGATTCTAACGGTCTAAGGCAATGGGGAACATATTATGGTGGTAGCTTATTAGATGTTTCATTTTCATGCGCTACCGATGCATCAGGCAATGTTTACATGTCGGGTAATACACAATCTAGTTCGGGCATAGCCACAGCAGGAGCACATCAAACTACAGTTAATGACGCCTTTTTAGTTAGTTTTAACTCAAGCGGAGTAAGACAAAGCGGTACCTATTACGGTGGTATCAAAAATGTCTGCACTTCCGATGCTTCAGGTAATGTTTACATGACGGGATATACACATTCTAGTTCGGGTATAGCCACAGCAGGAGCGCATCAAACCGATAATGGAAATAATGGTTACAGCGATGCTTTTTTAGTAAAATTTAGTGGCATAAGTTTGGGTATTAATGAAACTATAAATGATAAATTATTTTCAATTTACCCTAACCCTGCACAAAGTTTAGTCAATGTAAAAGCTGATGCCAAACTTATTGGCACTGTTTACACTATTTATAACAACACAGGTAAAGTAGTTTTATCAGGAACAATAAATGCTGAAAACACAAGCGTTGAGTTGGGAAATTTATCGGTAGGTATTTATTTGTTCAGTGCAGGAGAAAATGTGCAACAGACATTTAAAGTGATTAAGGAATAAGCCAGCCCTTAACAGCGTTCAAGCGCCATAACCCTGCCGCAGGCGCAACACAGGGTTACGATCGCCTGCACGCAAACCGTTATGTGCAACCCTAAAAGACAGATTAAACTATCGTAGGAAGAATTAGTCAAAAAAAATAAAAAGACATGAAAAAAATATTTTTACAATTCATTTTGTTTATTTCATTATCCAATTTGACTTTTGCTCAAACCAATATTTATGACAGTATTTTTGTTGGAGGTCGTTGGAGAACTTTTTTAACTCATCTTCCAACAGGATATAATACTTCGAACAACTACCCATTAGTTTTAGCATTTCACGGTGGTGGTCTATTAGGTTATCAATCCATTCAATATCAATCTCGTTTATCTCAAAAATCAGATACTGCAGGTTTTATTGTTGTATATCCCGAAGGAGTAAAAATTGCAGGAAATAGAACTTGGAACGCAGGAGGTTGTTGCGCCCCATCAACAACACAAAATATAGACGATGTTGGATTTGTAAATTCTTTACTAAATAATTTATTTGCAAACAGACCAATAGATACAACTCGTGTATATGCGACAGGTTTTTCAAATGGTGCATTGTTGTGTTATCGACTTGCTAACCAACTAACAAATCGATTTGCCGCTATTGCACCAGTTGCAGGTAATCTAATGTATTATCCTTGGAATCCTGCAAGATCTATCCCAATAATTAGTTTTCATTCTTATCAAGACCAGAATGTAAAATATTTTGGAGGCGTAACAATTGGTTCAACTGGAACATATTTTCCACCGCAAGACAGTATGTTTAATATAATAAGTACAAATTATTCCTGCGGTATTTTAAAAGACACCTTATTCCACAACACTAGCCAATATGATCATTTCAAATATTCAAACTGCTCCTGTAACGCAATAATAGAGCAATTTGTAAGCTATGACGGGGAACATTCTTGGCCTGGTGGACTTTCTTCAGGAACTGTAACTGTCAGTAATCAATTTAGTGCAACATATTTAATGTGGCAGTTTTTTCAGAATTATACCACAAGCTGTTTAACAACTGGAATTGAAAATATCAACGAAAAAAATATTAAAATCGAAGCATTCCCAAATCCATTTTCAGAGAAGATTGAACTAACTAACACGACCGGTAATGAAAATTTTACTCTTATCAATTATTTTGGTCAAGTTATTTGGATAGGTAAAAATATTGAACAGCAGGATTTTTCTTACTTAACGAATGGACTTTATTTCCTTAGAATTGACAATAGAACAATTAAATTAGTGAAACAATGAAAAGAAAGGCAGCACATAACAGCGTGTAAGCACTATTGCCTTGCCGCAGGCGCAACACAAGGCAACATCGCCTACACGCAAAACGTTATGCCTCATTGTAGGACGACACAACAAACAGACAAAATTAAGAATGAAAAAAGCTATAATAATTGGGGCGACATCTGGAATAGGTAAAGGACTTGCAAAACTTTTAGCTGACAACAATTATAAAATTGGCCTGACAGGAAGACGTGTTGAATTACTAAATGAATTAAAAAACGAGAATCCAAATTTTTATATAAAATCATTTGACATCAATGACACAAATGTTGTTGGACAGAAATTAGATGAACTTACGACAGAACTTGGCGGACTTGATTTA
>Ga0208483_1000242_pt1 | contig 12076 bp, 11 predicted proteins | sample LakMenE01Jun11ns_FD_150659 | JGI IMG/M metagenome (GOLD analysis project Ga0208483, IMG submission 150659) | Freshwater microbial communities from Lake Mendota, WI - 01JUN2011 deep hole epilimnion ns (SPAdes) | ecosystem: Environmental > Aquatic > Freshwater > Lake > Epilimnion/Euphotic zone ... | reverse complement strand
GCGAACATTTTAAGGACCGAGAAATGAGATTTGAAAAAGAAAGAGGAATATTTAAAGGAAAGAAAAATTTGAGAAAATGCATTGAAGACATTGTCAAAAATGTGGTCGAAGATAATTCTCAGGACGAGCATCAGCTCATAAGAAGTATTGAACTGAGCGAAATTATGGAGAGACATTTTTATCACATTCTCATTCAACTCACCAAACTTTCGCTCAGTGAAATTCGAAAAGATTATTCTACTTGCGTTCAAGAATTACTTTGTCTTTTCAGTGACATTATTAATGTTTCTCTGAAAGAAACACGATTCAGTTCAAGTCCAAACATTTTATGGATCGAGAAATGAAAACGTGGTCGAAGAATGTATCTCTTAAAGAAAACTAAGAAAACCGATTCAGTTCAAGTTAAACCCTCAACGAATAAAGTAATTGTATAATTATGGACACACCAGACACAAAGTGTGCGCACTGTAGTGCGTTGTGCAAAGGGGAGGCGGCTTTGAGTTTGCATTTCTTGACTGACCACATCTTGGATTTTTTTCCCTTTTGCATTTCTGACGATAACTTGACATTGCACATTTATAGAAAACGCCAATTGGAATGTATCTTTTGCTTGAAAGATGCTTCTGCCGGCGCGCACACAGAATGCCGCGAAAATGTTGCAAAAGCGGCCGAAGTAATGGCAAGAGACTTGGTTTCTTCATACTTCTTTTCTTCTCAAACATCAGTCCTTCCTTCTTCTTCCAACTGAAAACAACAAGAATAAAAATGTCTCAACAAGAAGATTCTCAAGATTCTCAAGAACTCTTGGACGAAAAAGAAGAGTGCGAGTCTAGTCCGGCAAAAAAGAAACAATCAGTCGGCACACAGATGGACGAGAGTGAAGACCACGACGACAAGAGATTTTCTATTTCCGCCAAAAACAAAAGAGAGGAAGAAGAAGCAAGAAAGAAGGGAGAAAAGGATCCACTTCTTTTGACAGCCAGCAAAGGAGAAGCAAATGATTGTCCAAGCAATTGCGGTAATTGCCCAATTTGCCTTGAAAGTGTGGGAACGTTCTACCTCGAACGAGCAAACGATTTCAAGAAGAAAATCGACCTCAAAGAAAGCGGAAAACTGACTTGCGCAGAAAAGTTTGCCGTCGAGAGCAATCCGGATTTCGAGGCCAAATCAGATTGTCCCGATGGAGAATGCAGACAATGCAACACCTGCTTGGAGAAGGAACATGAAGAGCTCTTGAAGAAAGAAAAAGAAAATCTCTTGAAGGAACAAGAAGAAGAAGAAAATCTTTCTCCGGGAGAAAGAAATCTCAACATTCTTCTCAGCATTGCCAAGTCGATGTCGCCGACACCCAACTAACCACACTTGCCTAACGGAAAAATTTTATTTTATAAAAATTACGGTGAAGGGACTAAATTTTTTTTAAATTTTCATTGCTCATTCTTAAGGTTGTGAAAATGTTTAAATGTATTTTTTGTAATCTTTCCTTTAGCTCAGAAATTGAAAGAGCAATTCATTATATTGTAACTCATACCTTTAATAAATTAAAACTTGATTCATTTTGTCCATTGTGTCATTTGACATCAAAAAAAATTGTAGAACATGTTGCTTATTATCATAAAAATTATTGTACATTTTGTTTAAAAAAATTGGACCATTTCCCCTCTCACACAGAGTGTGAACTTTTATTAGATCAAGCAAACGATATTTACGTTGCAAGATTATTTAATTTATTACTTCCACATTAATTCTCTTTCTAATTCTAATTATCTTTGAAAAGAAATACCGTAAAATTGTTTAACCCTACTAACTGTACCTTATAATAAAGTAAAATACATGTTTTTTCTAATAATTTTTGAAAATGTTTGAGGTCTATAAACTATAATTTTGTACCAGTCTCCATTTAACTCTGAATGTTTACGCTCGTGTTTCAAACGTCAAATAAAATTTGATCATGAAAATTTTGTTCTGTTCTTTTTGTGAGAAAACATTTTATACCGAAAATGGTTTAGCCTTGCATTATTTTAGAGAACACCATTATAACTTTGAACAAAACATTTCCTATTGTTCTCTCTGTAGTTTTCAAGATATTGAAATTGCAAGTCACATGATTAATAAACATCCTCGTCACTGCGGTTTCTGCTCAAAGGTTTTAAGCGTCGAAAATAATCATTCTGTATGCAAAGACTTACTTAAAAGTGTAAAGAAAGAATTTAAAACAAGAAAAGAATATGTCGACAGAAAAGCTAAACTTTTATCCCTGCACTTGTGAACTGGTCTCTTACTATTGCAAATGTCTACCAGAGATAGAAAGAAAAAACGAATTAAAATTATTTAGATATCACAACAAACATTCGTGCTCTCTTGAAAGTCATCGAAAGTTTGAGAAAAACGGTTACTACTTAACTCTGCGACCTACTTGGAAAAACGGTTTTTGTTCTAATGTCATTAAAGAAAAAACCGTTGAAAAAATTGAAAAATGTGCATTGGTCTTTGGTCTCAGATGCACTTGCACCACGCATCATTATTGCAACATGTGCAAAGACCTATTGAACGAATGCAACATTCCACAATTGAGAGTTTCTAAAAGAGAAAAAATTTTGGTGAAAATGTTGGAAGAAATCAAATGTCCAGATTGCTCAGTTGTAAAAGAACATTGAAACTTGTAAGATGTCTGAACTTGTATTTTATGTCTGCACCTGCTTAAATCTTGACGGAAATACTCAGTGTTTTTGTTTACCTAGTTTTGAATTTTCTCAAAAATTTGAATTTCATATCGCTCATCTCTGTAAAGAAGTCAAACACGAGCATCTCTTTAATAACGGTTACGTTTTAAACGAGAACGGACAACCTACTTGCAAATTTGACAAAAAAAAGGAAGAAGGAAAACTATTGAAATTTCCATGTTCGGCCCATTACATGAATAGCTGCAATTGTGTACCCTCTTACTTGGCCCGCGGAAACTGGAAGCTACACTCCAACAACAAAGCCATTCACATGGTCTGTCAAAATAAAGATCATAAAAATTGGTATTCGAAAGAGCACTACCTTATCGAAGACTATCCAGGCTGGATCTCTTCTTGTCGCCTACCTTTGGGCGGGCTTCAAAACGAACGCGTCATTCAATTGTGCGTCCTATTCAATGTAAAGTGTTGCTGCAAAGAAAGATTATGCGAAACTTGCAATGAACTCTCTTATCATGACACCCTGCTTTTGCCAGATGGAAAAAAAATTCTTTTAAAAACGATAGAAAAACTTTTCTCTTTCATCAAGTGGGATCTAATAAAAACCAAACGGCCAAATATTTTCAAAAAAAAATAAATGCATTAAGTGCATCAACTAATTTTCTCTCAGTTTCAATTTGAATCTTGAAGAAGCAACAACCATGAATTTTTACACTCCTCTACCTTCTCAAGGAATTTCTGTTCTAGAAGATTCTTTTTCTGCCGCCTTTCCACCAATTATTTTCTCGCCGCAAAATTCTATTGGTCCAAACTTCGAGTCATCTCCTCTTGCTGGTACGGCAAAGCAGGAAACATCTTTACCTGCCAACATGAACTACGACGATTTCAAGTCTGCTGTGGTTGCTCTGGGTTTGAGAAACAGACCGTACGACCTATCTTGGGAAAATAACGCCAATCAGCTTCACTCCAACATGCAGCAGGCGGAACATCAGATGATTGACACCACCTGCACTTCGATCCTCTACAACTGCCTCTTTAACCAAAGAGAAGAAATTAACTTCATCAAGGCGGCTCTTTATTCCGTTATGACGGCAATGTTGGAGCAAAAGGAAAAGGATACCAAGCAAAAGGAAAAGGAAATGAAGAAAATTCAGAGAGCCGAAGCTGCAGCCCAGAAAAAGTCCCTCCTCATTCCTCCCCCTTACCCTCCTCCTCGTCCACCCACACCCCCTCCAAAGGGCAAAAAGCGTCCAAACATTGAAAGGCTCGTTGAAACCTACTCTCAAACTCACCTCGTTCCTGACTACATTCAACCTGTCTTGCAAAAGAAATCTAAAAAGAAGTAAATTGTAATCCCGTATTTGAAATAAATAAATTCATTTAAAAAATTAATAATTCTTCTTTTTATTTCTAGTTTATTTTTTAGTCGTCATAGTTTAACATACATAGTTTTAAATAAAAAAGACGATTGAAATTTCAAAATAATTTATTCATTTAAACAGTTTACACAAGCCTGATATAAGGCGATTTAAAAAATGTTTGATTCTTGTGCGTAGTATCCAGAGTCAAATTGTTGTCAGTGTAAAAGTAGTAGATGATATAAGTCACATCCGGCACGGCTCCTTCGGGTCCAAAGTTAAAAGTCAGCTCCATATCGTGTTCAGTTTTAAGCATGGACCCATCGTTTAGGTTAGGCACGATTCTAGACTTGTCACCATAGTTGCAAAAGTTGATGTACACATGCGGGTAAGGAGTATTGACCCAACCGTTTTTAATATTTTCAAGAGTAATCAAGTCTGGATCCATGTGTAGTCCAAAGGGTGCAGCGGTCAAATAATCGGTGAATAATTTAGACTCGATAACGTCCTCTTCAATCATTCCCAAGTTTGGTCGATTAACAAACAAGTCCAAGGCACCAAATTTGATTTCGATACTTTTAATGTTGTGTTTAGAAAAAATATTTCCATCTTTGCCTTGGAAAGTATAGGTGCCGTTCAATACTTTTTTGGGAAGAGTGAAAATAAACATTCCTTCAGGCATCAACATTTCTTGAATTCTGGCCTTGTGCATCAACTGATCTGATGAAATGTTTTCGGTTTTCATGATGCGAGTCACCCCTGCGTAATCCCACTTTCCTTTTTTCGATAAGAGAGTAAGCTTTGCATTTGAATTGAGTCGAATTCGCTCAACTACAAATTTCATTTCTTCATAATAAAATCTGTACTTTTTCTTTACGCCAGCTCGAATGTTAAAAATTGTAGACAAATCTTCGATGAAAGAAAATCGAAGTGTAATTTTATCCAAGATTGGCATCGGCAAAATTTTCTGAGATTGTTCCATGTAGTTAGTGCCCTGATAAAACGGACCCATGTCTTGAATAACATAATCGATGGTGATTGATTCTCCAGTAAAAATTGTAGGGCCGTAATTTTTAGTCCACTCTGTGTCAGGTCCAATTTTCCAAGAGTCTCTTTTAGTTGGAACTCCAAATCCAGAGCAAGCCGGTTGAGGACAAAGCAATTTTTTTTGTTCCTTGTCCATCATTGCATATTTGTAAGCATTTAACCAAGAAACGACGTGACGAACTTCAGAACAAGAGTTAATGTTTGATTGTCCGTGAAATGCTTCCGTCATCTTAAAATGAGCTTCGCCCCAATTGGGTTGAACAACAACGTCAGCAAGGTCGGCCGCAGTGCAAGCTTGCCAAACTGGCATCTTTCCTTCTTCGTCGACGGTAACTTCAAACCTTCCTTTGATTTTGAATCGAGTGTTGGGTCCCATACCCCAAACTTCGTCGTTATCGCGAAATTCAAATTCGACCAATTTTGGAGTTCCATTTTGAATAGGCGAAAGTGAGTTGATGGTCAGAAAATCGGTTCCCAAAACTTTTTGTTTCCCTCCTTTATCTTGCCAGTTAGCTTTTAAATCAGGAAATTCAAATTGTTTTTCCAAGTCGGAATACTTGCTCTTTTTTTCAGAAGCGTTTTTAGAAGTTCCGGCGGAAGAAGAAGGACCTTTTCTCTTGATTGCCTTTTTTGTTTTTTTTAAAGGTTTTCTTGCCATTTTAAATTACTTCTTCTTTGACCTTCGCTTCTTTCCCCTCTTTGCTTTTCTCTTCTTTCCTCCCGTCTTTTTGAGAACCTTTTTTGCTGCGGCCTTTAGCTTTGAGAGAGGAATAAATCGAACCAGCTCTGAAGCAGTCAAAGATTGAAGTCCTTGATATCCGGCGACGCGAAGAGCGATCCTTCCCTTGTTGAGCCTCACCCCCTTTCGCTTGATACCCTTTAGTGATCGTTTTCCTTTTCTAGCTTTTCGTCCTTTACGTTTTCTTGCCATCGAGTCTTCTTCAATTTCAGTATTGATTAAACTCGCGCGTTCCTGAGTTTCTGAAAAATTCAATAGAGGTTTTCTCTCATTAGCACAATATGACATGTCACTAGGTGCATGGTCAAAACTGTACTGAACTGTCAACCTATCGTTGACACTCTATTTATAGTTTTTTAATCATTCATACTTTATTGAAAACTTACTTTGTTATTTTTAAAGGATGGACTCCTCTTAACGTTCCTTGCATTGTAAATCCTTCTTTCCAAATTAAATTTACAAGTTCGCTGTTGTCTAAGAATCTTGAAAGTAAAAATGTGATTGGAATTAGAGGTGCCGTCATTGAAGTAGTAGAAGTAGGAGGTAACATGAAAAATGGTTTTTCGTTGCAAATCTCGTTGACGTGCATCAACATGTTGCCCGTTTCAGTGGGGTACAAGGCCGCCATGTACTGCTCGCTCATTCCCACCGTCGTATTAGTTCCTCTGGGATTGTGATGCGACACAATAATTAGACCAGTCTCGTGAGATAAAGCTCTTGCCCTTTCTTCAGTTTCTTTTGGATCAAACTCAACTATTTCGTCACCTTTATTTCTTGAGGGTGTAATTTCTCTGTTCATTTCAAATCCGATTCTTTCGGCCAAATCAGGATCGATTATTATTTTCATATTAATCATTTTGTTGTTTTTTGGAAAGAAAAAAGCAAATCTTTTGGCACTTGGATTAAAATTCACACCAAAAGAAATGTTTCCATATTTTTCGTATTCTGAAAAAGCAGTTTTCAATTGAGCTTCAAACTTTTCATTTTTCATTGCATCTCTTTTTGTGATTTGCAAATTATATTCAGCTGAAAAATAATTTTTTTCAATGACTTGAGCAAACAATTTAAATTTGTTTGGCGTCACAATCAGTTCAGGAATGATTTTGTTGTTGCATGTTATTTCTCTGTAATGCGAAACACTCGAGTTTCTAAAAACAAAATTATCAGTCACACGCTTTCGGTTGCCAATTTGTCCTGGATCAAATCCAACGCAAAGCAAATACAAATTAGTAGAAAAACTAGCAAGCGTATTTGGAGAAATATTTATTCTCAACCTGATATTTTCCAAAACATCTCCAATCAGCAAAGTAGGGACAAGATAATTATTGACCCCAAAGACTTTTCTCGCTGAACGAGGCAAAGCATTCCAATGTTTTGACACATCAAAGTCTTCGCCGTAGTAAGTCCGAGCCATGCTTTGATAGTATTCGTCGAACGTTTTATCAGTGACTTTTTCAAATCGAAGATCGATCCAGTCAAAAAAGATTGGAGTAGACACAATTCCTGCAGGTTTATTCAACTCGAAATATTTGTTAATCTGTTGAATCAAATCGACAGTCAATTTGACTTCAGTTGGCATCTCATAAACTGGTGCATAAAATAAATTTTTTTTTTCAGATAAAAACGTCACTTGAAAATAAATAGTGTAAGACAAAAATTCTTGCAATTCTTCTTCTGTTTCTTCGTTAAAAAGTTGAGCTTGCATTGCATACATGTTTAAAATTAACATGACATTGTCAAAAGAATAGATGCGATTGAGAAATGTTATCGGCACCATAATGTCAAAAGTAGAAGTACCAGCAGGAACTTCACATTTGAAAGGAACAAAAATATCTCTTGTGTTGCTGTCTGCAAAATTTCCTTGGTTATCTCTTTTTCTCAAAGGAGAATAAGATGTATTGTACTGGTTTACATTTGAATTCATTATTGAAGCTGAAAAGGACTAACGGTCGGAGCAATTTCGTCTTCGTAAAACTCTTCTTCTTCTCCTGTACTTAAACTTTTTGTCAGATAAAGTCTTTCGATGGTGTGAGCATTACTCACATACAAATCGTGTTTTTCGATAATGAAGGTTTCGCTAGAAAGTGACACCTCAGAACGTTTGTTGCCAATAACTTCAGAAGAAATTACAATTAATTTAGGACGAACAAATTCTCCTACTTGATATTTGAACTTTACACCTCGAGTGGAAATACCAAACTGAGCAAAATAGTAGGGTGAAGCTGCCTTTTGAATTTTTTTAATGTAATCGCTCAAGTTCATAGAACTCACATCAGAAGGAGTGTAATAAGGATGGTCGAAATTTCCCATAGGCAGTTTTAAATATTTGCCTTTTATTTGAATAGGTCTATTATTCAAAGTAGTCACAGCTCTCTGAATTAATCTCCACCAACGAATCTCCTCATCCTTAGTGTTGCCTTTCAATCTTTTAATTGTATTTCTCAACTGTCGAATAGAATTTTCAGCAAATTTAGACTTGCTCGATGTATTTTGAAATGGATGAAACGTTATACTGTCGTCTTTCAAAAAAGATTGAACAGCATTGCTAGTCACAGACCTTTCCTTATCAAAAGCCAAACTCTTTACTTTTAAACCGTTTGTTTGTTTCTTAAACTTTTCAAATACTTCTTTAAAAGCTTTAATCATAGAATCAGCAGTTCTGGTTTTGTTCAAAACTGAAACAAAAGTAAAGCGAGATAAAATATCTTTGCATACTAAAAAACCACTTCGGTATCGTACAGGAGTAGGGTAATCTTCGACAATGGAAAAAAAACCAATGTCACCGTGCAAGTGACCCAAATCGTTTACAATGATCGGTCTAGATTTACCTCCTCTTGATTTATTACGAGCTTGACTAGAATTCATTAAATAGGCAGGATGCAATCGCAATCTTTTTGTTATCTGAAACCTCTTTAGATTTATAAATTTTAATACTCGATGAGCGTAGTCTACAACATCATTAAATTTAGGAACATCTCCTTTTTGTAATTGTTCAGTCACCCAGTTCATAAGCACTTGCAACTGCTCGTCAATTTCAAACTTTGATAATTTTTCAACTTTCATTTTTATAACCTTTGATCTTTGACCCACAACGTTAAACTAAAAGAAAAAACACAAATACAAAGCATATATATATTTATTTAAAAACAAAATTTTGCATGATAGTTTCCAAATGAGCCATTTTATTAGTTCGTCTTTCTTGAGAAATAACATACGGTGTGTGACTTAAAAATGCAATAGAGGCTTGGTAGGCTTGCTCAGATGTTACTTTTCTTAAAGCAGAATTTTTGTGAACGTCCGTTATTTTATCTTTTGTTAAAATTGCGTAATTGTGAGTGAGACCGCTTGCAAACTTCCATTCGCTTTCAGGATAAATAACAAATTCTTCTTTCAGGTGGCCGGGCTTACTCTTTGAAAAAAAATTTGATTTTAAAGAAAGAAATTTTGCAAAGTGCTTGGGTTCAACTGCTTCATCCAGCTCGTTTGTAGACAAACAAATTATCGCGTTATCAACGTTGCTGTATAAAATTCTAAACTTTTCAGGCATTAAATATTTTTCAAAGTAACAAAATGTTTCAGCAAGTCTTTTCTTTCCCCACTCGGTAACGCAAATGTACAAGGGAAGAGCGCACTTTGACACTTTTCTACTAGCATTGTTAATTTTTGACACTTGAACAAAAATAATTCTTGTATTTTTTATCCAAGCAACATTCCTAATTTTAGATTGAAACAGTTTTAAACAGTAACGTTGAGGAATTTCAGTCACCAAACGACAAATTGTACTTGATTGATGTTTGCTTTCGTTGTAACCAAAATAACCTGCAGCATAATTTACAATGTTTTTCAATAATTGTTTTTTTTCTTTAGATATTGTAGAAAGAGCTCTTGAGTCAACCAAGTCTTTGAAAATCGAAGGCAAAATAAGACACTTTTTATAAAAGTATATTTTTTCAATTTTTTCAATCTGAAAGTTGTGTTCCTTGATGAGGTACTGCAGGTAATCTCTAGTCAGCAAAATTCCTTCCTCTGAAAAGTCTGTAGAAGAATATCGATCCCACCTTTTATCTTTTCCTCGCAAAAATAAAGGGTGTTGTTGTGGAAAGTTTTTGTTTTTTGGCACTCTTCCTTTTACCAAAGCTAAAAAAGTTAATTTTTCGTTTGAAAATATGGCATCGTCTTGAGATATTAGATTGTCTGAAAAATAACCGTCAGTTAAGTTTTTTAATTCAGGTACAGTTTGAAAAAACGATTTGAGTGCGTGAACTTTGTATTCCAGGTGATGGCAGTCTGTGATTACACTATAAGTTGCAAAATTAATGCAGTTTTTTTTTTCGTTGATTTGTTTGCACCACTCATTGATGACGCAGTCTCTCTCTTCTGAATTTTCTTCAAGTTCTTTTCTTGTTTTCTTTCCTGCGTAACTATCCAATGAAAGACATCCTGACCTACATCCGTGCGCCCAGGCTCCGTCGAATGCAAATAACATTATTTTTCCTTCTTCTGTAATGACGACCAAATCGACGGTTAATTTTCCCAACTGAATAAAACCGTACTGGTGAAAATTGGAATAAACAGTTTTTATTTTAACGTTTTTTTCTTTGCTGAGTTTCCAAAGAGTATAGTAAACACTCATAAACTCAAAACTGTTGAAACGAGATTTTTTGTCGCACCTTTCAAGGAGGTTCTTGCCCTCCACGTTGGTGTAGCCGGTGCAAAAGCCGACAGGGCAGCTCATGTTGCTTGCCGCATAGCCGTAGCTGCTGATTAAATCATATTCTCTGATGGTTTTGGCGAGGTTGTCCTCGTCTCGAAGCCCCAAGTCGTGGCCGCCGGAATTTTGATGTAATGATACCATAGTGTCAGGGCTGTCAACATTAAGATGAACACCATCACTTGAATGCAAAGTATTATTTTTTCTTTTTGGGTCAAATCTTTCTCCACAGTTGACTCTGTCTCTACAAGAGTAGGCGAAACCTCCAGTACAGTATTTTCTGAGTACGTCTTCTTGGAACATCTTGGTTTTTTCGAGGCCATTGTGAAATATTCCAGCTTTTCGGGTGTACTTGTGCCAAATAGTTTTAAAAGCAAGAGAGGAAAGCGAACAATAAGGCAGAGAAAAAATGTCGTATTCAAATTGTTCGATAAAGTTTTTTCCAGTGTTGATGTAAGCGTCAAGAAGTTTTCTGGACAAAATTAATCCTCTCTCTTTGCACAATTTTATAACCGTTTTTGAAGTATTGGCTTGTTTTTTTTGATTCATTAATTGCAAAGTATTACTTCTGATGACTGGTTGAGGTAAAGTCTTTTCAATATCTGAAATGTCAAATTCGAGGTAACTTCCAAAATTAAAAAAAGTTAGCCCCGGGGTTTTGATCAAAGTCAAATCGTTTTTTGCTCCAGCATTTAATGTAATGCCTCTGAATTTTTTTCCAAGTTTTAAACTCGAATAATAACAAAAGAAATTTTTGATTGCGTGGAGAGATTCGTCTTCTTTGGAGTAAACAGCTACTTTTAATTCTCTGATGCAAGCTTTCAAGCCAATCAAACATTGAGTCCATGCAGTCTTGACATTTTGCGGATATTTCTCTAGTTTTTGAATGAGGTCAGATAAAATCTTTTTTTTCTTCTCTTCCATCTGTTCTTTGTACTTGAATATGTTTTCAAATAAACTTATCCAGGTGTCTTCGTCTTCTTCACTCAGCTCGCACTGAAAACCGTTGATGAACGTTGCAAATCTTGCTTTTTTTGCATCGTCGAGTTCAAGCCAGAGAGAACCGTTAGTTTTGGATAATTGGTCAGCCAAATTTTCAAATTCTTCTTTCGAAATGCATCCCAAATTGAAGGCTTCGTTTAATCCTCCAAGTTTTATCTTCACCGCGGAACTGTTGTTGACTTGGTACTCGTCCGGCTCAACAAAAACTTTTTCTTTGACAACCACTTTTGGAGCTTTAAAAGATTTTTCTCTGTTCATCATTCTGAAACCCAGAGTATAATCGCATCTCGTAAAAGCTTCAATTTTGGGAAGGTGACCAAACGTTTTGTTCCAAGACTCATTGGTTGTGTGAAACCGAACATTGAATTTCTCTTCTAAATGATGTCGCTGAATGAATTCTCTCGTTTCTTCAAAAGTCTCTGGGTTTTTTTCTTCCTTTGGTAGATTTACCAACTGCCACAATGGTTCTTCTTTTTTAAAAGATCGATAATTGTGCGAGTGTAGTCGAGGCATCTCTGAAAAGTTTTTCGTTGTTTTT
>Ga0208483_1000239_pt1 | contig 12278 bp, 2 predicted proteins | sample LakMenE01Jun11ns_FD_150659 | JGI IMG/M metagenome (GOLD analysis project Ga0208483, IMG submission 150659) | Freshwater microbial communities from Lake Mendota, WI - 01JUN2011 deep hole epilimnion ns (SPAdes) | ecosystem: Environmental > Aquatic > Freshwater > Lake > Epilimnion/Euphotic zone ... | reverse complement strand
CTTCTCAAAGTATTTTATTAACAAAGGAATCATGAGTGAACTCTCAAAAAATCCACTCGGGGTCATCTGCTTGCACATCTCTTCGGTGACCTCCTTTGTCATCTCAACATTCAGCTTGGACTTGATGATAGAAGCCAAAGCGCTCTCATGCATGGCAGCAGTGATGCCATGTTCTTCACAAAGTTCCACAGTTGCTGACAGCCGCGTGCTAGCATGCACCAGCCAGTCGCGTATCTGGGCATTGGTGCCCTTGCAGGGCCCCCATGCCCCCATCTCCTTCTGCCTTGCTTCCAGCAAGAACAGGGGATTTCCATAGTTGGTCTTGAGGTAGGCAAGGATGCTCGCCTCATCTTTCATATCCGATATGGCTTTCTTAGTGGGAATAGAGATAGCGGCTTTCAGCTCTGCCAAGCTTTCACTCACTGACAGTGCTGCCGCCTTCTTGTAGGTGACGAACTCCTTCTCGAACTCGTAGATAGTCAGGGTGTCGGGCTTCCCGCTGAACAAGGGCACCTTCAGCAGGCCCCTGTTCACAGCTCTCTTTGTTTTCTCGCCCCACACGCCAAAGGTCTGCCGCCACTTCAGCATGTCACCCCTGGCGCCAATGATAAGCTGCCTGACCACCCCTGCTGCCTCGAGAGCAGTGGTCTCCTCTGTATACAACTCGCAATCTCGCAGCTGCTCAGCTAGCTGGTCGCCGCTGCGTAGATGCGCTTCTGTTTCATCTATCAATATCTTCAGATACTCGCTGACCTCATACAGGCGGTCCTCCTCTTCTGGGACGTCTGCTCTAAACTCAGCGATCTTGGCATTCAGGGCAAAGCAATCATCTGCCCATTTCAGCGCTCTGATCCGCAGTGCTTTCAATTGGGCCTCTGGAGGGGCCATCCCGCCGCCGTCATCGTCGGCTGCGCTGTCCGCCCGCTTCCCCAAGGCCGCTTTCTGTTCTTCAAAATACATCATCAGGTCAGTAAGCCTTTTCTTGCTGACTGCCACACCTTCACGCAGGGCAAGTGTGTAGTCATCTCCACCAGACTTGGTGAGAAAGACGTGGCCCTTCCGCAGGGTCTTCCTCAACTGCTCTACCTTAGCCATCATGGTGTCGAGCCTCTCTCTGTCGAGCTCCTTGCCCATGTATGGCATCACGTCCTCCTCTACCTCCATCACAACCTCCTCAAGGTCAGCTATAGTGGCTGCGACCTTGTCGCTGTCGCCGTTGGCATTGCTGTTATTCATTGCTTCGTTGTCCGCCGCCATACTGCTCGCTGCGCGGCTTCCACTCTCTTCAGGCAAAGTTGAGAGCGGGCGGGGTTGTAGAAGCGTCTCGTCGTAGGTACCAGTAGTTGACCAGTTGTCACTGACTACGGTATCATTCAATAGAGGGCTCTCTAGCGGATCCCACTCTAAGGATCCTGTAAGCACCTCTGAATCTGATGCTAGATCTGGATCCGCACTGTCTGAATTCGCCGATTTGGAACTGCCTCTCCTTCTTGTGAATCTCCCTCGGCGGTCCCGCGGTGGCAACTCTCCTGTGCCGGATCTGGATCTGGCTGGGCCCGGGTTGACTCCAATAATAGACAAACCCTTGGGCGGGCTCCTGATTGTAACGCTGCTGTCGTCGGAATCTGGCTCGCTACCTCCAACTGTCTTGTTCACCTCCTCTAAGGCGGAATTGTACCCCTCTAGGTCCGGCGATGACGGCGCTGGCGATGGCGGCGCTCGCTCCATACGCAGCTTGTCCTCATCTGGAGCAGTTTTTTGACTGTGCAAAATTTAAAGGCTTTGCATACCCGACTGCGCCTCAGACGTTAGTGGACACGAACTTCCCCGACTGCCAGTGCGCCCATATTGACTATTCTGCAACACGTTCACATCAACAGTATCATCTCATCTTGGTTCAGGTTGGCTCGGCTCGGTCAAAAACTGAAAGTAGATGACCAAATCACAATCCTTCATTTAAAATTAAAATAAACACAATGAATAGGCAAAGGATTTTTGTTCTACTTCTAAAGCTAAACCTTTCATGCCAAAGAGCAAAACAGCTAGAGTTAAGACCTGGTCCCACATATATAAATGGATAGCCAACAATGCATAAAACTTACACTGTTCTTCTGGCGCAATCTTCAACTTCAACAAAGAATCTTCAGTCCAAAGACACCAATCTCTTCTCAAACTGCAATGATATATAAAATCTCAATCTTGTGTCTGGACAATTCAATTTCTTCAGAATTCTTCAAAGATGTAGCACTTAAATGATTTTGACCAAGTGCTACCCACCTTTCACATGTGGGCACGCAGCACCACTTCCATCACAGTCTAGGACTTCATCTCTCAAACTAGACAAAATAGGCAATCTTGTATACCTGATCTTGCTAGACTTAAAGGTACTTTGCTAAAGAATGTGTAGTAAATCTTAAGGTACCTTCTCTAGACTGAGGCAAAGCACACCACGCGGTGTGTGCTCATCTTATAATATCACTTCCATTCTGAAAGCATTTGATAATTAAATATCAAAATCTCAATAGCTGGGACGGGGCACAAATCTATCCATACATGATCTGTGGCAACAGTAAAAGAAAAAGAATATCACAATTTTACTGTGCTCAGGTGGCTGCGCCTCTGCTGCTGCCACCTTCCCCCTCTGTCTCCCTCCTGCTGCGAAGGAGCGTTTCTAAAAACACAATCGTCACAAATCGCACAGTCCCGGGGGGCGCGAAGCGACGACGCAGGTCTCAAAAGTTTCTCCAATTTTCACAATTTTCATGACAATCTCAAGACGCCCTCCTCTTCTGGAGGCAATTCTACGATTAGAATTCTGTGCGCTTCTGATCTTTTTCTCTTCATAGAATAAATAAAACACAATACAAATAAATGTGGGGACCAGGATTTTTACCTTTGCCAAGATTACAAACAATAGTATTTCGACAGTATACAATACATAATTTTTTCTTTTTCAATTTTTTAGGCTAAATATAACCCACCACCATAAAATAAATATCAGCAATAGATAGTGGTAAATAAACCAAATACTCCCAAAAGATACACTGAGAATGCTGCTGCTTCCTAAATAAAGAAAAGTCCTGCATCTCACTGTTTTCATAAATTCCCCATTGTCTTTAAAGGGATAGTCTCATGAGATAATCGCGAACATCCTTTTTTGACTCATATTTCGCAGAAGATCTTTCACTAGCGCTTTTCAAGCCAATAAATAAAAATAGGGTTCGCGCCATAGTGCTTAGAAAGCAAAAAGTAAGATAGTTCCATCATAAGAAAATGCCACTTTTTTGGTAAAGCAGGATCTGAACTAACCCACACACTAGGGCTAGAGCAGGTCCTCTTTTAAAGGGCTGGTCTCTCAAATTGTAGGGTTTCTCTCAAGATTTTTTACAAGGTATTCTCCTTCAGAACAAGCCGTTAAGGCCTGGGACCAGGCCATGATCCCAGGGCCTAGGCGGCAAGACATTCTACTCTCCAACAGTGTGAATTTTAGACACCTGGGTTCCCCAGGGATCCAAGTGAATATTTAGAACAGTGCACAGTAGGCCATCTCCCACACTCAACTCGCAAGCTGGGCTGGCAAAGTAGACCCCTGGCTCATCTGGATCCGGATCCGGATCAGATCCGACCGGATCCGCACTCACAAGTCTCGCTTTTGTGGCCTCTCTGGAGGCTGCACAAAGTTCCTGCATCAAATCTAGATCTTCCTCTCTGTGTAGGACAGCCACAGATCTTGCTGCCCTGTTTGTTGTGCGGAAGACTTTCTCGTTTGGGTTCTTGTACTCAATGACAATCTCCCTCACCTTCCCGTCCTCCTTGGAGACTGTGACCTCCTTGACTCTGCCAATGGACCAAATAGGTGCTCCCAGCACTTGCTCTTGAGCCTTCTTCTGGAACACCACAATGTCTCCAACAGCCACAGCAGGGTCACTCCGGAGCCACTTTGGCGGCTTAGCCACGAAGTCCGCCAACTTCTCATTATACCAGGCCCTCCACCAACTCTCGAAAATGTCTCCCATCTTCTCGAGAATTTTTGAAGGTGGTGCAATGGTGCAGGGCCCGCACATTGCTCTCTTGTTGGCTCGGCCATGGATCAGTCTGTTGGGCGTGATCAAGTCCAGACTATCCAGGTCTCTGTACTTACTGCCAAGGCACAAGGGGAGATTGTTGAGCTCATTGGATATCCAGGCAAAAGCTGTTTCATAGCCCATGATGTCCAACTTCACTCCCTTGTAGACTGTGTGGAACAGCTTCTTCACCTCCTTGATGCTTCTCTCCACCTGGCCATGGTAGTTGTGTCCTCCAACCGGGCAGGAATCAAACTCCACTCCCACCTGGTATCTTGAATTCAGTGTCTCTGCAACATTCACCCAGCTGATTTGCATTTCAGCACAGGCTTTCAACAGCTGGCTCCCCTCATCTGGAAACAGCTTCACAGGATGGCAGAATCTGGCTGCAAACCTTGTGTAAGCCAGGATAAATGCCTCAGTGTCACACTTATCCATAGCAAGCACAAAAATGGCTCCAGAGGCAGTATCCTTAAACACCACTCCCCAGACCTTGATGGTTGACCGGTGATTGTGTCTGCAGCTAGCTTGAAATGGACCCATCAGATCCACTTGACAATAGGTGAAGGGGGGAGCAATCACCAGTCTGTTCTCATGTATCTTCCCCATCTCCACCTCCAACGTCTTGGCCTTGTACCGCCTGCAAAAGTTGCAGCTCTCCCTGACCTCCTGGGCCAGGTCCCTCCCCTTGAGGATGAAGGCGGTGGCCAAGCTCTCTCTGTAGGTTGCAGTAGCATTCAGGTGGTTAGCTGTCACCCAATGCATCTCTAGCATGATTGAATAGGCCACAGGTGAGTGCCTATCCACCACAGGCTTGCAGAAAGAAACAGGGTTAAGGTCAAACATGACCTCCTCCAGTGCCTGTACTTTTCCAGTGTCTAGCAGTCTACCTGAGAAGTATAGAATGCCGTCTTTCTCTAGGCTGCACAGCTTGTAATCCTTTGGCTTCACAAACCGTTTCACCTCCTTGGTTGCTTTCCTGAAGAAATAGTCGGCAGCCTCCGCCACCTCTGAAGCCTCCAGGGTCACACAGACGGCCTCGGTCCGATTCTTCTTGACCTCCAGTGAGCTGACCGGCCTCATAGCTTTCCGGTCAGCCACCCTTGCTCTCAGCTTCCTCAGGTAGGACTGCACTATGGCCATGATCCTCACAGAAGTACTCCAGCTGAACCTGCACGGATCCACCAGGTACCCACTGAAGGCATATCTGCCCGTGACCTCCGAGGTCGCCAGATTGACCTCGTGGCCTCGGATATCCTTGTTTCTGAGCTCTGTAGCTGCCTGTCTCTTCTCCTCGGCGGTGAGGGTCACCTCCGCCGCCGATTTCATCGGCATCTCATCTCTTGGCAGCCACATCCAGGGCTGGCCCTCCTGCCAGCCGCTACCTGGACCAATCTCTTCTACTTGGGCTGGCCTCGTCCCGAGGTCAGCAACATTCTTCTCTGTTGTGATGTGGAACCAGTCCTTTGTGTCTGAGAATCTTCTGACCTCAGCAACTGCATTCCTGACTCCTACCTGGAGGGGACGGTCATCTTGGGTCACCCAGTACAAGCAAATGGTAGAGTCAGTCACAAAGGTTGACCTCGTGTACTGGTCAGCTAGGTTCCTCTTCACCATGCTTGCAGTGACAGCTCCCGCAACAGCAGCTTTCAGCTCTGCCTTAGGAATTGTCATTCCAGTGAGCAGCTTACTCCTCCCAGTCAACAGCTGGCAGCTGTAGAGTCCGGAAGTCCGCAAGACTCTCCCGAAGATGGCCACGATGCCCAGGTTTTGGCTGGCATCTGTCATGACCAGCAGCTCAATGTCTGTGTTGGCTGCATCCTCTGGGATGACTGTCCTCTGGAAATAGAGGCTGCTCAGGGCTTGAATTTTCTCCATATTCACAGCCCATTTGTCCAGCAGCTGGACTGGTACAGGATCATCCCAGTCCAACTTCAAGGCACAAAGCTCATGTAGATCTAGTTTTAGGCCTGCAGTGATGGGTGTCACCAGGCCCAAGGGGTCAAAAACAGCTGCCACCAGTCCGGTCAACACCCTCCTGGTGAAGCAGCCTCTCAGGGCCTCCTTGAAGTCCCCTGTGACTGGCTCTGGCCGCCTCCCTCTCTTGGCCTTGCCCAGGCGAGGAGGTCCAATATCCAGTCTGATAGTATCAGCCTCTGTTGTCCAGAGATAGCCGGCAAGACCCACAGTCAAGCCGTCAGCTGACACTGCCTCATTTGGCGGATTCTTTGAGAAGGAAAACGCCTTAACCCCCATGGATCCTCTAGCCAGAATCTTCACAATCTGCTCAGCAACTTCCATGCACTGCTGCTGGCTTTCCTGGCTGGTTATGATGTCATCAACATAAGTGTCCTCCTCGAGGACCTTGGCGCCATCCAGGTTCTCTCCCTGGTCTCTGTGGAAGGCGGCCAGCTTCTCCAAGCTGACCTGAGTCAGCTGCCCACTTGGCTTCACTCCGTAGATGAGAGTGGTCACATACATGACCTTTGTAGGACTCTCCGGCAGCAGACCTTCCTTCCATAAGTATTTCTGATACTTGAGATGCTCTGCTCTCAACTTGGTGCCATTATAAGCCATAGATATGTCAGCTGTGACTGCCTGCCTCCCCCTCCGGAACCGGACCAAGAGATGCTGCAATTTGCACAGCCTGTTTTGCCCCTTAGCGAGCACTCCATTCAAACTATTGCCTCCCGGGGTCTTGGAAGACGCATCAAACACCATTCTGCACGGTGTACTCAATGACCCCTCATTGTACACTGTCCTCCATGGAATGAAATACCCGTCTCCTGGACTGGTCCGCACAACCTCCAGTTGATCCGCCGGCAGCTCATCCTCTGCAGAAACGTGACCTCGGTCCACAAGTTTCTGGTGAGACTTCACAGTGTCTTCTCTCATAGTTGGATTTTTCCTGAAGAGCTCCAGCTGAGTCTTCAGTACTTTTTCTGCAACAAACCTGTTGGGTTTCAGGCTTGTGACTGGGTCTTCAATGAAGGGCAGCTTGGCCCAGATGACATCCTTCATCGGGTCCAACTCCACGCTGTCCTCAATCAATGCCTGTTCAGCCTCCTCTTTGAAGCTGATGGCCTCGAGATTCTCTCCATTCCTGCACTTGTTGCAGTTTCTGCAGGAGATACACCTGTAGGGAGACTCAGTCCCCAATTCCTCAACTTTCCAGAATTCTCTTTCCTCACTGGCTGCAGAGTAAATGCCCGTGGCATCTGCAGCCTCCTCTTGGCAATGGCAGTGGTCACATCCTGTCTCATTCTCCTTCTGCTCCAAGACCACCTGCCTGCACACATCCTCGGTGTCCTCCATCTGGAACCTCGCGAGGCTGCTGAGTTTGCCCTGGTTGATTTCAACCCATTTTTGCTCCACGCACCACGCCCTGGCCTCTGAGGTCAGGTACGCCCTTGGGTTCATGTGCTGGGTTTGCTCATAAACCTTCTTCCAAACTTCATGTGGGCCAGCTAGCACAGCCTGGCACCCACTGGCAGATAACAGCTTAGCTTTGTAGACACTAAGCCCTGAAGGGAGGGAGAACAAGAAGGTAGGGTAGTGCTTCAGATATTTGATGCCAATGATGATATCCACCCCTCCCCCTCCAACAATAGGGTCAACCTTTGGCAGGTAGAACTTCTTGTCCACCTTCCAGGCCTCAAGCTGCAGCTCCTCCCAGGCTAGCTGCAACTCCAGGATCGGCAACTCGCTGGTAATGTACGGCATCCGCAGACCCGTGAATGTTGCCTTCTTCTTGCATCCAAACAATTTGAGATGAAATCTCTCATCTCCATGGGGGACCTCAATGACTTTTCCCCCTGCCACTCCTAGTATGGATGGGCCATTTCTGACAGTTTCACATTCTAACAGCTGGAATCCGCGTTCTGATATTCCAGCACAAGTAGCTCCAGAATCATAGAAGCACAATAATGTCTGGGTGGGGTCCTTCTCCGCGGGAAGGTTCTGCAACATGTAGATGCCAGGGATGGCCACGTCGGGCTCCAACTCGTACCCCTGGCGGTCCACCATGGGCGCCTCCACCTCCTCAGCATAGGTTTGGTGAATCTGCGCTCCCCACATGTGCAGAAATCTCAGGTTTGATACCCCGAAGCCCGCAGGCAACTCATTTGGGTCTAGCTGCTGGATGAAATCATTCTCTCTTTGAGCATTATCTTTGGCATGCCTGGAACAGATTACAACATGTCTCTGTTGTTCTTTTCCTAACTGGCTGCACCCGCCCTCGTTACACGCGAACTGAGTGTTGCAATAGCGCTCATGGTTTGGCCACCAGTTCCATTTTCCACCAAAGAATTTTGCTTTCATGGTCAGGCAACGTGCACAGCTCTTTTGCTTTGTAACCATATCAAATCTGTCTTTGACATCAGCCTGAATGAATTCTGGACAATAATACAGGAACGGGTGATGGTCTTTGCAATACTCACAAAGGCTGGGATCAAAAGTTCTTGTCCCACTCCCGCCCTTGCCACCGGTACCGCCGCTGGAACCGTTGCCGCCGCCGGGCCCGTTACTGCTGCCACCGGATTGATTGCCACTGCCGGAACTCTTTCCGCCGCCGCGGCCACCGCCGCGTCCTCCGCTGCGCTGTCCAGAACCGCCGCCGCGACCGCCGCCGGTCTGGGCGGCGTGCTGTGCACCTCCCGATTTACCATTCTGGCGTCCCTTCTGCCCTCCACTTGTCTTGTTGGCATCAGTGAACGCCTCCACATGACCCTTATCTCTCAAAGTCAGCACATCAATATTGACAAGGAGATTAAACTCAGAGATGGCTTTCTCAAAGTAGTTTATCAATATTGGAATCATATGATCAGAATCAAAATAGCCGCTAGGTGTCATGACTTCACACATAGCCTTCCTGATCTTCTTGGACATCTCCTGATTCAACTTGGACTTGATGATGGAGGCTAGTGCACTCTCATGGAGTGCCTTTGATATTCCATGTTCTTCACATAACTCCACTGTTGCCTCCAACCTTGTCTTGGCGTGGACCAGCCAATCACGCATCTGTGTGTTGGTTCCTTTGCACAGAGGCCACGCCGCCGCCTCTTTCTGGCGGTTATCTAACAGGAACAAGGGGTTCCCATAGTGGGCCTTCAGGTAGGCCATCACTGCCTCCTCGTCCTTCATCTCCTGCACCGCCTTCTGGGTAGGGATGCTGATGGCTGCCTTCAGCTGTGTCAGACTCTCGCTCACTGACAGGGCTGCAGCCTTCTTGTAAATGATGAACTCCTTCTCAAACTCAAAGATAGTGAGGGTGTCGGACTTGCCGGTGAACTTGGGCACCTTCAGCAAGCCCCTGTTGGCCGCCCTCTTTGTCTTCTCATCCCAGACTCCAAAACTTTGTCTCCATGTAAGTAGGTCCCCTCTCGCGCCTACCATCAGCTGTCTGACGGTTCCGGCTGTCTCCATGGCCTGGGCCTCTTCTGTGTAGAGGTCGCAGTCCCGCAGCTGCTCAGTCAGCAGTCTGCCATCTGCAAGCAGGGACTCTGCTTCATCAACAATAATCTTCAGGCGCTCACTAACTTCATAGAGGCGCTCTTCCTCATCAGGAACATCTTCTCTGAAGTCCCTGATTTTTGCATTCAAGATAGTACAGTCATCAGTCCAGGCCAAAAGCCGGGTCCGTGCTGCCTTGAGCATCTCATCTGGGGGTCCGCCATCATCGCCACCGCCATGCTGTTCTCCAGCCGGCTGCTCTGGCTGTTGCTCAGACTTCTTCCCCATTGTCACCATTTGTTCCTCAAAATTCATCATCAGATCTGTGAGCACTCTCTTGTGGACTGCTACACTGTCTCTAAGCTCTGCAGTATATTCAGGAGCTTTCTCTTTGACAAGGAAGAGGTGGCCTTTGCGCAGGGTCTTGCGCAACTCTTCCACCCTAGCCACCATAGCCTCCAACCTCTCCCAGCTGAGCTGCCTCCCGAGGTAGGGCGTCATTTCTTCCTCCACAATCATGATTGCTTCCTCTAGGTCCGCTACAATGGCCGCCACTTTGTCGCTGTCGCCGCCACCACTGTTGCCAGACGTATTAGTCTCATTCTCGTTGCCTGCCATTGCGCTAGCAACTCTGCTCGCTGTCTCCTCTGGAAGCGTAGAAAGAGGGCGAGGCTCTATCAAAGTTACATCCAGTGTACACGTAGTACTCCAGTTGTCACTCTTCACAGTATTGTCTAGTAGAGGGCTCTCATGTGGATCCCACTCTAAGGATCCGACGAACACCTCTGGGTCCGAAGCTGATTCCGGATCCGCACCCTCTGAACTCGCCGACTGAATACTCCCCCGCCGCCTGGTGAATCTCCCGCGGCGGTCCCTCGGTGGCAAGCTCCCGGTGCTTGCTCTGGATCTTGCAGGCCCTGGATTGACTCCAATAAGGGACAATCCCTTAGGCGGACTTCGGATTGTTACGTTACTGTCGTCGGAGTCAGCTCCACTCTCGTCTCTGGCAGCAGTATTCACCTCCTCAAGGGCGGAGTTGTAGCCCTCTAGGTCTGGGGAAGATGGCGCCGGTGACGGAGATTCCTCCTCCATAAGCAGCAACTCGTCATCTGTCGACGATTTTTGACTGTGCGATTTGCTAGATTAGCAGGGTCGCTTACCCTCAAAAACACCCTTGAGCCCAGATGAGAACGCGCTGCTTGCCCCAGCTCGGCATCCTGCCCTTCATTTTCTCTGGAAGATTCACATTCAGGGCCATCTGTCGAGCATCCACATGTGATTTGAAGCAATTCAAGCGAAGCAATGCAAGCGGTCAAAAACTGCAAAAAGATAAAACAGTGTAAGCAAAATAAAACACTGCAAACATAAGACAGATATTAAAATGGCATGGGGGCTTTTAAGTTTAAGCTAAACCTTTGAACACAAAGCAAGGCAAACTAGATTTATGGCCCAGATTGGTCCCACACCCTATTCATAATCAATATAAACTTGTGATAAAACTCACTCGTTGCAGGCTCAGTGTATGACTCAGTAAATTCAGAAGCTCTTCCGACTTCTCTCTTCTTCTCAACTGCAACAAAATATGAGCTCTTGAGATACTGGCATTTGGCATGATGATTTCTTTGACATGGATTTCTGAATTTCAGCAAGAAAGCACTCAAAGTGCTACACACCTGAATGGCAGAGGTCAAACTCCCCTAGCCAGATAAAACAACTCTTCTTGGCAGAGCTCGCGGGAACTGCACAAGACAGAAAGGTTTGCATAAGCACTTAAGTAGACTTCAGGTAGACTACATTAAGTAACTTTATCCAGATTTGTAAGATTTCTAGGCAAGGTTTAAGTAACTCAAGTTACCTGCACTAGAAAGAGGCATGGCGCGGTCCCAAGGGACCCGCCCATCTTATTTCAATCACTTCCATTCTGAAAGCATCGAACCTCATTAAAACATGATTGACCAGGGACGGCACTCTATTGTGCCCTTCTATGCACAAGGCAGTAAAAAAGTATATTATTACAATTTTTACTATCTGCAGGCTGTTTTCTTCTGCTGCGGCCTTGGCATCCCTGCTCTTTGCGAGGAGCTAAACAGAACAAATCATTGGCATAAAAATACTCCATATTCCACACTCCGCCGCCGCTACAGTGACGAGCAAACTGAGCACAAGTTGCTCACTTTCTGGCAGCCTTCTCCATTTAGAATGATCCAGCAACGTGTAATATCTGTACACTGTATGCTGTACACACTGTCCCCGTGCTTGTCCGGGTACACATTGTCCAGTCTTCTGTTCAGATTTCTCAGAATTCTCAGATTTCTCTCCATAGATAAACACATCATAAGCACAATAGATAAGTGTGGGACCATTACTATACCCCATTGCCATTATACAAATTACAATCAGAGATATTACAGTACATTATTTTTTTTTTTTTTTAAAGATTAAATACAACCCACCACCATAGATAATACAAATGATATTCACAAATGATTAAGGGCTACTGAAGCAAACTTCACTGATACCTGAATGAAAAAGTTTCACTTGAGAGTCCTATCTCTCTCTACTCAGCAAAGATTCTCATCATAAGAAAATGCCACTTTTTAGGTAAAGCAGGATCTGAACTAACCCACACACTAGGGCTAGAGCAGGTCCTCTTTTAAAGGGCTAGTCTCTCAAATTGTAGGGTTTCTCCAGATTTTTTACAAGGTATTCTCCTTCAGAATAAGCCTTTAAGGCCTGGAACCAGGTCGTGATCCCAGGGCCTAG
>Ga0208483_1000237_pt1 | contig 12372 bp, 5 predicted proteins | sample LakMenE01Jun11ns_FD_150659 | JGI IMG/M metagenome (GOLD analysis project Ga0208483, IMG submission 150659) | Freshwater microbial communities from Lake Mendota, WI - 01JUN2011 deep hole epilimnion ns (SPAdes) | ecosystem: Environmental > Aquatic > Freshwater > Lake > Epilimnion/Euphotic zone ... | reverse complement strand
GGGTGAAAAAAGGGCTTGGTTAGTACACACACAGGTAAAAAAGTCGTCCTACCTGTTTGCTGCCTGAGCCGCCTGCCCACCCTCAGTCACTCTCTACACAGTACACCTGGAACAAAAACAAGATCAGTGTTGTGATTATATATTCGTTTTAAATTCGTTAGATACAAACTCGTATATATCTCGTATTGTATGTAGTGTCGATGTCGGAAAAATCGTTCCTTGCACGTGAACCAAGGCTTAGATCTGAAAACACATATTTAATTTCTCCTCAGGATTTAACTAATCGCCGTTTAAAACGCTCAAACGTAGCAAAACCAACTCCTAGAAGACCTAGTCCGTACCCGCCGGTTGTAAAGAAAAAACCCGCAAAAATGGTAACAAGGTCTCCTCCGGCTAAACCTCCTAAGGCTAACCGTCCTACTCTCATGGATAATGATTCCGACATGCCCGGCGGCCTCCAGTTAGCTCTCATAGCCCCCACAGATCCCTCAGGCGGAGCTGCGGGTGGCCTACCTCCAGGTCCTCCGGCCCTTCCGACTCCATTTCCTCCAGTGGATCCGCTCCAGACTGTGAAAACAGACCCTCCAGGCGCGGGTGCTCTAGACCCGGCTGGAGGGGCCAAAAATAAAAACCGTAACGGTAACGGTAGAAATGGTAATGGTCAGAAAACACAGGAAGAAATAGAGAAAGAGAGAGCAGCACGAGAGGCAGAGTTACAGAGAGACCAAGAAAGAGCAGAGAGGATGAGAATGAGAGAGGAAAAAGCCGAACAGGAAAGGTTAGCTAGGCTTAAGAAACAGGAAGCAGATAACCAGGAAGCACAAAGGTTAGAGAAGGAAAGACAGGAAAGAGACTACAGAACACAGGAGGAGATGGTAAAGAAACAAATGGAGAAAGAGAGAATAGAGAGAGAAAAGCAGGTAGCAGAAGAAGCAGCTAACGCCCTTAAGACACCAAAAAGATCAGATAGTCTTAAGCCCCCTGCAAAACCTCTTACTCCCCTTGTATCAGTAATCGAAACTGGTAAAAGACAAGAAAAATTAGTTTCTGTTGAAAGTGTTGTTACTCGCCCCCCCAGTGCAAATGTCGTCTCTGGTGTTTATACGTCTAATTATTTTAGGCCCATCAACAAACCCCCTGTCACCCCTTGTCCTACCACAGATGACGAGTTTCTAAGACCACAGAGTGCCCCGGTAGCTTCCAGTGCAGCCAAACCTGTCCCTTCAAAATTCAGTAATGAGTGGTTTGAAAGATATGAATTGTCCTCCCCCATTACACCCTTTTCTAGGCCCAGATCTAGGATGAATCGAACTCCTGCATCTACCCCTGGCTTTAGAACCCCTGCTAATAATACAGGCCCCTCTGCCTTTCAGACCCCAGGAAATAATAACAACAACACTTTTAACTGGGACTCCCCTTTTGCTGGCCAGACTAATGACGACGACCTTGCTTACGAGGCTTACCTACGTAGACAGGAGTTAGATAAGCAGGCCAGAATTGAGGAGTTAGCTCGGAAAGCTCAGAGAGACCTGCAGGAAAAGAGAAGACGACAGCAGGAAGAAGAAGATAGGGCGAAATTGGAGAAAGATGAAGAGATTCTTAGACAGTATAAAGAGAGGCAGAGACAAAGGGAGGAAGAGGGAGAGACAGATGAGGAGTTTGAGACAGATGCAGCAAGGCTAAATAGGCTAATGGAAAGGAGAAGGTTTGTCCAGCAGAGAAGAGAAAGAAAGAAGAGAGGTGAGGACCTTGCAAGTACGACGACAGAAGAGTCATTGACGATGCCTTTTACGAGAATGTCCAAGGTTTTAGCCTCCCTAAATAATCCTGAAGTTGTGACAAATGAGGAAATACGTCAGAGAAATATAGAACATCTGAATAAGTTAGATCAGACAAACATCCGTACATCTTTCAGAAAGTCTTTGCAGCCTGGAGAAACAGCGATAGAAGAACGTTTTACAAGATTGTTAGCTGAGTATATAGGAGAATCAGAGAATAGAATAATGAATGTGATAGAGGAGAACCTTGCCAATAGAGTAGCTAGGATAGAGGAGAACGAGAGGCTCTCAAGCCGCGTTCTCACGCACAAGAAAGACGAAATCTTGCCACTTGTTAGATACAGCAGAAGGCCAGCAGATCCTGACACGTACAAAAAAGCTTTGAATCAACTGAATTCCCGTATTAAAGTAATAGAAAAATCCCTTACGTACGTGCAGGATGCATTTAATTTTGCCCATGCTGTTGCTGCTGAATCTAACAATGTGGCTAGGGATTTCGAACTTTCTATGGATCAACAGCGCATGCTTATCCTAAGTTACCTGCCTGGAAATGAGTTTGTTTACAGATTTTTGTCGATGCATGAAAAATTGCCAGATATGCTGAAAACGATAAGCCTTTACGCCACAAATGTTGTTACTAGGAACGAGCTAGAGAAACAGCTAAATGCCTGGGTTTTGGTCAATTCTTCAGAGACTGAGATGTACATGTCAATCATTAAATTGATTGACATGTTGAACAGAATCAGAGAAGACTACGGTTTAAATCCGCCAAACATACCTGAGCTTTTTAGGTCGGCCGTCACATGGATCCAGAGGCAGACAAACATTCCTCGCCACGTTAGGGATCATCTGTATGAGGCCAGGCTTAGGATAAGGCCAGACGACAGCATGACGGAAGCAAACGCCATTTTGGTAGCTGCCTGTAGTCGCTGGTTAGGATCCAAGCCCATCAAGCCGCAGGTGAAGGCCATCACGTCGGACATGGAGAGGCTGGCCATCGAGCACTTCCCCCAGCCAAAGAAGGGAAAGAAAGCCCAGGTACTTGCCATCACAGGTCCAGAGGTTAAGGACTCCAAGCCAGCCACCCAGCCAGCACCTAAAAATCAAAATAGTGGTCAGAAATCTGGTAAGCAAGACGGCAAAAAAGCAGATGACGGTAAGGGAAAAGGGCAGGGTAAGGGACAGGATGGTAAGAAAAAATTTGTGAAGCCATCTTTTGTTAAGCCTTGGCCAGAAAATAGCCCCTATGTTGGTAAAAACGGTAACAATCTGACAAAAGAATTTGAAAATTGGTTCAAGAACCACTGTCACCGTTGTGGCCACTCCTCACACCTTGCTGAAAAATGCCGTACCTATACAGACAAGAGTACTATTCTGACGTTATGCTCGCGATGCCGTCAGGGTCTGCACGATAACTGTAAAAGTAAAAGACCAGATTTGCAGCAGGCAGCTATGTTGAAAGAGGTGAAGAAAATGTACGCAAATATGTATTCGGTACCGCCTCCGGTTGCTCCTGCCTACATGTGGCATTACGGTGTTCCGCCTCCTCCTGTGGCTCCAGCTGTGACTCAGGCTCCCTCCGACTCCGACTCCGAATAGGGATGCACAGGTTCCACACAACCTCCATTGTATATAGAAGAAAATTTACCTGTCGTAAAAATGCTGCGAATGCCATCGTGTGTGGAACCTCCTCGACTTCAGCCTCCTGTAACAGTAAAAAAGTCTAAAAAAATAAAAAATAAATCTGAAACCGGTACCGTACCCATACCTAACCCTATCACCGACTTGAAATTTGTTAAAAAACATGTGTCGAATAAAGAAAATGTATCGGTAACGTGTAAAAAAACAAAAGACAAGGTGAATCCGGATTCAAAAAATTTGGTGCAAAATCCGGATCCGGGAGGGGGTGGGGGAGGGGGGAAGGTGGATGATCCCATTTTGACTTTTGAACAAAAAAATCGTTTGGATATTGAGAGGTATGAAGCGTATTGTGCAAAAAGTTCTTTTTTACATAAAAAATTTGTTCCAAAAAATTTGGCTCGAAAATCGCTCAATCAAAATGTCCAAAAAACTGCGGATTCAGAAATAGTTTTAGACAAAGCGATTTTTAACACAAGGAACTTTTTGTTAACAGGATGGTCAGCAGCTTTTTTCTATCTTTTTGGCTTTTCTTTTTTCTTTTTCTGTATTTTCCTCCTTATGGCAGTTTCCATCTTATTTTTTAGAGAGAGTGTGAATCCGTTTTGGGTTGCCGGTACCCGAATCGTCACAACTTTGGTTGATTCGATTCGGGCTGAATACGAGAATTTAACCGGTACCCAACCCTCTTCAGTTAAAAAGACCGAATTAGAAATCGCGTCCGAGCGGCTGGAATTCGCTCAGGACGACGACTTCTTAACTGAAGAGGGGGTTATCGATCTCGATCCTGACATTGAAAAACAAAAACCGAGTACGTACAACTACAAGGTTAAAGTCAGGGTCGAGAACGACGACCATGTGGTAGCCGAGATAGACTCGGATTCCCACATTTCTCTAATTAGTGAGGAATATTATAGTCACTTGATCCGTGAAAATAATATCGAACATTTACCTGAGCAACCAATGACTTTCCAAGGCCTGGGGTCAACGATTGTTAGTAAATATCCGCCGATTATGCTTTACATTCAGATTGGCAGGATACGGACAAGGAATCGATTTATAGTAACCTCCCTTCTTAAAAGTTCTCCCATTCTTTTAGGCACAGATTTTACAGTTAACAATATGGTCTCCGTTGCCCCCCTGCGGGATAATGAGTGGTTTGTGACAATTGGAAGCCTAGACAAACCACGTGGAAGGGTTCCAGCCTACATTACAAGTAAAATTGGGTTGTGTTCCCCCGAAGATATCGATTTTTCACCTTTTGAGATCAAAAAAGTCTGTGTCTCCGCCAATCTGAATGGTTTCAATCGTGAACTTTTTGAAGAAAATAAATGCCATAAAACCGTTGAACCCAGTCCTTTCTTAAAAAACTCACCTTTTGTTGTCTTTAATGAAGAGGGGAATGTAGATGGCTCGCTTCTCATCCAGAATAGGTCTCCGGTACCGGTAACGTTGCCCGAGGGAATCGAACTCGCGAAGGCTGACGTAGATCTTTCCAGCTATAAGGTGGCCGGTCCTGAAGCACAAAAAAATTACACATTAAAAATAGCGCCAAATGATGAAGCAATTTTATCTACTGATGAACTTGAAAATTTATTAGAGCCAGGTATGAGCCCCCCCGATTTTATAGACAAAGAAGCCGAATTAGATTTTATTAGGAATCATAAATCTTTTCCGGAAGCGTTCAAAGGGGAATTTATTGAGTTTTTAGAAAAGAGACCGGAACTATTTTCGGGGGAGGAATTCAGCGCCAAGTGTTTTCCAGAAGAAGTTTACAGCCATGATGTGGAACTCATCGAGGAAGTTCCACACATGAGCGCCCGTCCATTCCCTGTTTCCGGTATCCGCCTTCAGCAATTGAAAGCAGATATCGGAGAATTAGTAAAAAACGGCATTCTATCGCCGGGCGATTCCCCATTTACCTCTCCAGTTTTTTATGTTTTAAAGAAGGCAGGAGAAGGAAAGACCGCCTCCAAAGGTCGTCTTTGCTTCGACTACCGTAAAATAAACAATATAATTAAAAACAAAAATTTTCCTTTGATGAGCAGCAAAAACTTTTTTGACGGTGCCTCAAAATACAAATATTTTTGCATATTGGACATTAAAAATGCTTTTCTTTCCATTCCTTTAACAAAAAAGGCACGCAAATATTTGGCCATTATTACCCCTTTTGGGACATTTTTACCTAATAGAACCCCTTACGGTTTAAAAACTAGTCCATCTGCTTTTTGCTTTGCTCTCTGGAAGGTAATTGGGGACTTGGCCTTCTGCCACGCCTATATGGATGACCTCCATATAGGCGGGGCAACTGAAAGGGAATTGATGGAAAACCTCATGACTGTTTTGGATAGGCTTCATAAGTTTAACTTAAAAATTCAACTGAGCAAAACAAAATTTTTTGTGCAGGAAGTAAAGGTACTGGGGGTTATTTATTCTTCTGTTGGTAAAAAAGTTGATCCGGAAAAAGTAAAAGCAATTCAGGAATTTCCAGCTATTGACACTTTAAAGAAAACCCAGTGCTTCCTAGGAATGCTCGCATTCCTAGGAAGCTTCATCCCCCATTTTTCAACTACTTGTTCCCCAATTTATGCTTTGTTGAAAAATCAAAAAGAGAAAAAATTTACTCTTACAGTTGAAGCCATGGAAGCTTTTGAAGCCATCAAGAAGTACATATCCAAAACAACCATGCTGTATCATCCAAATTTTGAAAAACCATTTTACCTTAGTACGGATGCCAGTAATGTAGCAGCTGGCGCCTTCCTCTACCAGGTCGAAGCCTATGAAAAAACAGAGTTGGGTAAAAATAAAATGCTTACAGATTTGGGCTTTGAAGTGGAGAGGGGCGGGGGTGAATGGTACATGTTACCAGGGGTTTCGCCAGGGAAAAACACTCCTGTTGTAACCGATTTTTTGGATGATATTAACAAATTGGAAAAATATGATGAATTTAACACACTAACCAAAGATAAAACCATGACAGAAAAAGTGGCCTGGCTGTCGGAAAAATATGTGTTACACGTGCGGCCTATTTCATTTTTCTCAAAATCTTTTTCGGATTCTCAAGTAAAATCTTATGCAACTATGGAAAAAGAAATGTTGGGGTTAATGTTAGCAGTTCAAAATTATAAAGATTATATGCAGGCCGCACCTGTCACCTTTATATTGACCGACAGCCAGCCACTGTGCTGGGCAATGAGGCACAAAGACGATAATTTAAAATTGTCCAGATGGATTTTAAAACTTTGGGAATTTAACGTATCGTTTGTAGTCACTCATGTTGCAGGGGAAAAGAATGGGGTAGCAGATTTTCTAAGCAGGATGTATTTTGTGCCAGAAACTAAAGAGAAGGATCCATTGGGCCCCAAAGATGGTCAACATATTAATTCGCCTTTTTCTCCATATTCTGTACTTACCAAAGAGGATGTGATGGCCGGCTTCAGTGCAGACGTCGTCACTCCTTGTAAAGCTCCTGAAATGTGTCATTTAAATGTTAATGCATACCTTTACAAAAATTTGGGACCCTTTGTACCTACTCAGACGTGTCTGGACCAAAATATGGAGATGGTAAAAAAGATTTTAGCTAATGAAAATTTCGGTTTTGCCCCTGAAAGCTTAGAAAAACATCTTACTTTAGCAAATATTTTGAAAGAACAGTTGTTGGACCCAAAACTCAAAAAAGCACATGAGGCAATAGAAAAGGGGGAAAAATCAATCGGTCAATATGTCCTAAATAATGGTATCTTGTGTAAAAAATCAAAAAATGCTATGGTACCGGACCGAATTGTTGTTCCAAAAAGCCTTATTTGTTTTGTGCTGGGTGCTTTCCACTTTATGAGCCATGCAGGGGCAGAAAAAATGTTTGAACTTATTCAGCTAAAATACGTATGGAGCAACATGAGAGACGACATTCAATCTTTCAGTAAAGGTTGTATTCTTTGCCAAATCTATAAAACAGCTAACACAGGACCTAACGAGATTGGTACACCTAGGCCAGTTCTAGAAGCAGGTAAGTGCTGGCAAATCGACATCTGCAGTGGCCTTAATTCAGTAAATGGTAAAAAATCCTTTTTGTGCATGATTGATTTGTACACTGGTTTTGTCATTCCTGTGCCACTCAAGGGAGAAACAACTGTTGATATCGCTAGAATAGTTGAAAATAATTTGATAAAAGTTTTTGGTCCTCCTAGCGAGATCAGCAGTGACAATGCTGCAAACTTGAGTGGCCCAGCAATGAAAAAATTATGCAGTTTCTATAATATCCGGTACCGTAATACCGTGCCGTATAGTCCTACTTCACATGCTTTGGTAGAAATAGCTAATAGGTACATTGTACAACTCATTCGCATATTTGCAGATCAATTTCAAAGTCAGTGGCCAGATGTCATTTGCCTAGCTGCCCTAATTTATAATTCGGTACCTAGACCCCAGCTCATGGGACATTCGCCTTTCTTTTTAATGTTTCAAAAAGAGCCCTTCGCTAACAATGAATTTTCGAATGTAAATATCAGCAATTTAGATTTGGATGATTACTTAAAAAGAAGCTTAAATGACAGAAATTATGTACGCCTTTTACGTGAAAGATTGTTAAAAATTAGGGAAAAAAGGAATAAGGCAAAAGATCTGCCTTACAGGTCCTACCCCAAAGGGTCTCTAATTTTAATCAAAGATCTTCGTCCAAAAGTAAACAAAAAAATGAAACAGATTTATTTTAAGTTACCTCAGAAAGTAGTTAATGAATACCGTTGTACGGTATATGCCTCCGACATTTTTGGACGGATCCGGAAACACTCAAAAAATAATATTAAGTTGTTGAGCCCGAGGGCAGCTGAGCTTTTTTCAAAACTTCCGGATCCGATCAAAATTATTTTAGGAGACGAGTTGGACGAAGAAAAATGGAATGAAATCAGGGACTCAGGGGTGGTACCTGCCTACTTAGCTGATATAGAAATATCCAATGAGCTGGGTAGAATGCTAAGAGGCCAAATTCCTAAAGAACCCCATGTTAATATTGACGGCCCTCCCCAAAACCCCGGAAATAACACGGATGGACCCGGGGATGAGGGGGATGAGGATGATTTGATAGAAGTCCTTGTCTCGGATGAGACCTTGACAAAATTGAATGAGCTGCATGATAAAAATAAATTGATCGATTCGAATTTAACTTTAAAAGACATACCGAAAGTATTTGAGAAGTTGGCAGCAGAGGAACCGGGCCTGGCCAGACGTCAAGGAGACCCGGTCTACCAGCTGATGAACGAACTGGATGAGGATGAAGAACCAGAGGATGACCAGCCAGATGAAGCAGCTACCTCAGAGGACCCGGCTGGCATCAATGTCGCGAATATCCTTCCCGCTGGAACCAGGCGGAGGGTACGGTTCAACATCCCCCAGCTCAACAGTTGATCAATGAATCAACTTTTTTCTGAAAAATATAAATAAAAATTAAAAATAACATCTTTAAATACCACCCGTACAATTTTTATACGCGTAATACATTCAGTGTACATATTGGATTGACAAAAACATGTAAATAATGGATGCTAACAAAAATTGTGGGGGTGGGGGGGGGGGATATAGGTCCTCCGTCCCTCTGTCACTTAAAATTTTTTCATTTTTTGGAGTTTTTCATTCCAGGACTTGAAAAAATGGATACCAAGGAACAAGGGTATTGGAAAGATTTCTCCGAGGCCATTCTTGACCTCACCCGACCTCAGAAAAAGTTCGACCTTCTGTGGGCCTTCCAGTCCCTGAACCGAGCTATCCTGGATTTGTACGAGGTTGTGGATCTGCCCTACCCAAGAAAGAAGAAAGTGGAGTTCTACAGTGGCTATGTGATACACTACATCGTCCTGATAGACGCCATCAAGGGCCCGGAGTTCAAGCTGAGCTACCAGCAGGAGGACATCCAGGATCCCTACGACAAGAGTTGCCTGATCCGCATGGCCAAACAGATTACTGGCCTGTTCATGGATCACCAGAGCATGACCTACGGCGGCTTCTTCCTGGACAACACGCCCAACTTCTACTGCTCCACCGACACCGACGAGGAGCTGTCGAAGACCATGAGGAGGCTGCTGAGGTTCATCATGGGGGTTTGTCAACTACCCCTGAGACTGCTGGCTGCCCAACACAAGAATCACTACTTTGGAAGGCAGCCCGCCAGCGAGTAAGATATTGGAACCAGGACCATATCTGAAAACTGTAATTTTTCTTTTCGGTTACAGTGTAAACTATACGGTAAAAATGTTTTTTGCTAAATAAATATGTAGTTTCTGAACGTAAAACTGTACCCACATTGTTGCTTACCATCTACCATAAGTACTAAAATAAGTAACCGTAATGAAAAATATTCCAGATAAAATGCTATGTATACCATACATGTTGTGGGTGCATCGCATGGGAGAAGAATTGGAGAAGCCTTAAAAAAGCTAAAAGGCTACGGTACCCTGTTCCAAGTCTCCTTTAACTGCATAGGAGGTAAAAAATTTGAAGAGCTTAATTGGCCAAACTTAAAAAATATTGAGGAAAATGACTTGTTAATTATAGTTCCCTTCGGTAATGATCTCGTGGAAAGAAAATATGTTTTTAAAAGTAAGGGAATAATTCATTTGAAACATTTTTTGCCTAGAGATAACAAACACTTTGATCGACTTTTTCAGTTATTGGCAGCTAAGATATCAAAAATAAATTGTAATGTACGGATCCTAACCAACTTTTACAGACATTTTTGCTGTAGGATCCATGACCATGAAGGATGGCTGTCTTATCAAAATGAAGTAAACAGAAAAATATTCGCCCGATTTCACACATCAGGAAAAATACAGGTAGTCGATCATAGGTCTTTGTTACCTCTAAACTTCAAAAAAGCAAAAGATACTAAGAGGTATAGGGCACTGCAAACAGACAGTGTGCATTTTGTTGACTATACCGTGCTCGCAGAAAAAATACTTCTGACCCTTTCTAGGACATCTGTGCGCACAGGGGACCCCATGCGCCCAGCTGACCGGCCAGGTGAAGAGAAAAATAATTGAAGTTCCCTTGGGGACCCCTAGGAACTTTGAGTAAATAAACCGGGCACGTGATAGTCATCAAAATGTTACTGGTTACTGCGACTTTTGACCTCTCTAGGATCAGTTTGCTTCTTTTAGCTAGCCTTCTAAGTCAAAAAACCAGTTTGAATTCGGTAAATTTGGATACAGTGTACAGTAGCCCTTACAAGCAAGCGGGATCCGTGTTTGTGTCTCCGGTACTGGCAGATATTACTTTCCAAAGCGCAGAAGTGGCATGTACAGGGTTGAGTGCTGAATTGTTTAGCGTAAGCAAAGACATGGATGTAAAGACTCTGATGGAGGAACAAGGACTCACTGCTATCTGGACAGGGATATACAAATCAGTTAGGACACAGACCCTTGTAGATAAAGGTAAAGTACCACCGGTTACAAAAACAAAATTTGGAACTATCAGTATGGAGGAACTTTCCACGGTAGGCTTTGATGACAATAAAGCAGTAATTTTACAGTTGAGAAACGACAAATTGTATTATTCAGTGGTCGCCAAAACCGATACCTACAAGGCTCTGTGTACAACGGATATCCCTTTCCCGAGAAAAATCAAAGATCTGAATTCGGTTAAAAAAGTGCAAAAAAATATGATAAAAGAAATCTCAACTTTGACTGATGCCGTAAAAGTGACCTTTGGTATACTTGAAAAACAGTTGATTTTACTGCCTAGAGTAGATGACACAGAAGGTAGTGGTACGCCTATATCGGACGCGGCTTTACAAACGGCATTGGAATCGAAAATCGAAGAATTGCAAGCCCTGAGTAACCGAACGGTCGAAATACTTTCAAATTTACATAGCCCTTTGGATGTTTGTGAACTTTTAACGGAACAGCAAAATCTGATCGCCTTGGTAAAATATGTGGAAAAAGTGTGTACAAATGTCATAGAAGAGCCAATTACTTTGATCGAAAAACAATATCTCGAGCGTATCGGACCGGATTCGACTACGACTTTGGTGCTTAGAGGTACGGGTTCTGATAAGCTGCTGGTGACCTTGGAGTCCAAAGATGACAGAGATCGGATCCAGGAGAATAGAGGGGTGGCTGGAAATGTTAATCCGAATATTGAAATTTCGACTACTTCAGCCCCAACTCCGGATCCGACCACTGTTAGTACAACTTTGCCCACCACCGTCTCTAGCAGTACCAGCACTATACAAACTACTGAAAGTCTAACTACAACAATCAGTACGACAGCCCCCACAACTACGCCCCAAAGTACAACGTCGACACCGGTTACAACGACAACAACGAATAATACTACTAGTGTACGTTCGGATCTTACCTTTGATACAGAAAACACAGAAAGTTGGTCAAATTGGTTCAATCGATCACTTCAAAATTTAAAGGGATTTGCCCACTGGCTTGGATTTTCTCTGTACTTTTTAACTCTTTATGACATTGCTTTTGGTACTTTGACTACGCTAAATTCAATTTACATTTTGTACAAGATTTGCTCAAAGTACCCAGACAACAGGCCGCCAGGGCAAACTAGGCTACGTGTAGCTTTGACTAGACTTTTTGGTAGAAAAAAGGAAGTTGTTAAGAAAACACAAGCCAATGAAGAAATACCTATGCAATTCATGAACATGCCATCACCGTCCGCTCCAGAGATGCCACAAGTTCGAATGATATCTACGCCAAAACCACCTAGATCTAGGACACCGGTACGCCGAATTCATATCGAAGAGTACCAATCGTCTTCCTCGTCATCTGATGAAATAATGCCACTTAGGTCTGCCATGAAACAGCCACAACACGTTAGGATAAACGCCATCCCCACAGTGAAAACCATCAAAAGGCGCGCTCCCCCCACCCCCATTGTTGCCGAACTGTACCTTAGGGACCACATGCCGCTCTATATGATGGACTCAGAGTAAACAGTGAAGGGGGGG
>Ga0208483_1000236_pt1 | contig 12376 bp, 11 predicted proteins | sample LakMenE01Jun11ns_FD_150659 | JGI IMG/M metagenome (GOLD analysis project Ga0208483, IMG submission 150659) | Freshwater microbial communities from Lake Mendota, WI - 01JUN2011 deep hole epilimnion ns (SPAdes) | ecosystem: Environmental > Aquatic > Freshwater > Lake > Epilimnion/Euphotic zone ... | reverse complement strand
TAATATAATTTCTGAGAAGGAAAAAATTGAACTTCTTCAGCTGAAAAATAGATTGCAAGTTGTATTTGTAGGAAGATTCAATTTTCCAAGCTCGTTTACATTTGCTTTTTTTAATAATTTTGAAGATATTGATTTTCATGTTATTATTTGGGATATGAAACCATCGTATGTTAAGTTTCTATTACCAGTTCCAAATCTATTTATTCATAGTGAAATTGATACTGCAGAAATGATGAATATAATGAAGGAATCTCATTATGTATTCTTTAATCCTTCTTATATAGAAGGTTATTCATCCCATAAAACAAGTGCAACATTACATTTGGCATTTTCTACTTTAGTTAAACCTATTATTCCAAAACAATGGAATGATAATTACAGGTTCAATAATAACTTGGTAATTGAATATGATGATTTAGAATACATAAGACCTAATAATCAATTAAATCTATCAATTGAAGACTGTCTCCAATCTATAAAATTTATAGCAAAACAAAGACGAAATGAAATTGCTAATAGAAATATTGTATTTGATAATGCTATTCAAAACATAACAGGTTCTATGCCTCCTATTTCAAAAACAAGTTGGATAACAAAAACTTTTTCAAGATTAAGTTTGAACTACCCAAATATATTTGTAGGCATTGAAACATGTATTGATAATGCAATGATAAAAGATTTCAGAGAAATTCATATGGTCAATACAGTATCAACTGAAATTCTAAATGATAGACATATATACAATTATACAGGGGAAAATACAACTGATATATTATCAAACACAATCGATTGTATTCGAGAACCAGTTGTATTCTTTATCGACGAGAACATTTTAGAAGGTCAAATGTATTATAATAGACTTTTAAGTTTACTTTTTAGACGAGATTATAATGATATAATCGTGTTCAACTTTACACTATCAAACAACGATTATATACCTTTCATAAAAAATCACTCTATCTACAGGTTCGGAAATGAACCATTTACTATTATGGTTCCTAAATATACTAAAATACAAAACGAGATATTTCAAGTTTGCATTGAACCTTATAATTACAAAAACATACCACAATATGTAATAGATAAAATTAAAGAATCTTCAGTTGGATACAATTATACTCTATATAACACCAATAATATACTGAATATTGTTGATACTTTCAATCCAATATTCAAACGGAAATATAATTCTTGTCTAAGAAGTCAACATAAAAAGGATATTGTTCAAATGGTAATGTTATATAATAGAGGAGGTATATATGTCGATATTCATATAGAACCATTATCATCCTTTGAAAATATAATAAAACAAACTGAACTTAAACCTACATTTGTTTGTGTTTTAGGAATTGACAGTATCGAAGTTGGTATTGATAGCACTGATGAAATTGCAGTTGGTTTAATGGCTTGTACAAAATATAACAAGATTATCAGTTTAATTTTAAACGAACTTTACGAAGTTAATTTTGAGGAGTTTATAAACGATCAGTATGCTTTAATTTGTAAAATCGTTGGACATGTATTAAAAAAATTCATGAGAGTTGAAAATTTAGCTAAAGGGTTTTATGAAATCAACGGAGAAAGGATATTGATATTGAATGAAATATGGAATGCTGGTGACTATAAATCATGTAAGATACTTTATGATGATGAAATATTAGCTAATACAAGATATATAGATTACCCTTGGAATTTAAACGAAAAATAATTAATATATTTTAAATTGTAGATCAATTTAAAATCCCATAAAAATATATTAGATTTATTAAAGATTTATAAAATATTGAATAAATATTGAATAAATAAGTAAATATTTTATAAATTTATATTGATTCTTAGGTTCAATTTGATCAACTCCTAAAACAGATTTAAAGATAGGTTTAAAATATAAAAAATGTCAACCCCTCAAACTAAGCCCAAAGCTCGTTCTCTTAAAAAGAAAGCTGAACCTGAACTATCTGTAGATGCTACTCCAGTTGTAGTTGCTCCTGCTCCCGAACCTACTCCAGTTGTAGTTACTCCTACTCCTACTCCTACTCCTGCACCTGCTCTCGAACCTACTCCTTTATCCGAAACCGTTAAAGTTGAACCCGAAGTCGATAGTGCTTCTTCATCAACCGGAGTCGAGGAAGTAAAGGTTGAAGAGGTTCTTGACCCTGTTGAGAAGCTTCAACTTCAATTTGATAACCTCCGTTCTCAAGTTGCAGTTGAGATTGCTTTACTAGGAGATTCTGAAAAGGTTTTTAAGAAAACACGGGTTCTCACCTTTCTTCGTAAGATGAACCGTCAAGTAAACATGATCGAGAAACAGACTTTCCGTTTAGTCAAAAACAAAAAATCTGTCCGTAAAAATAAAGTAGTTTCCGGTTTTCAGAAACCAACTCGTATCTCTAAGGACTTGACTAAGTTTACCGGATGGAATGAGAATGATTTACATTCTCGTGTTGAGGTTACCAAGTATATTTGTGATTATATCAAGACAAATAATCTACAGAATCCTCAAGACCGTCGCCAGATTGTTCCAGATGCGAAGCTACAAAAACTATTGGGATATAATCCCAAGAAAGAGACTGAACCTCTTCGTTACTACAGTATTCAGTTTCATCTTAATAAGATGAAGCATTTTCCAAAGGAGCCTGTTCTTGTTCAATAAATAACTAATTAATTTTTCAATTGTAAAACAATTGAAAATTTAGAATAGGTGTTGGCTAGTCCAATTTATGCATAATAAATTGATTTCTCGTAAAATTAAGAGAAAAAAATAGGTTACATTCAATCATGGAAAATAAGGAGAATAATAATATGATTATGGAGAATATGATTATGGAAAAGCAATTTATCATTAGTTGCTTTCCGCTTCCAGACGAGATTCAGGATCACATGAAAGGATTCCTATTTCTCGACGAGTTTCAGGCTAAAGTTTTAAAAAATCGTAAAGAGGTTTCAAAGATTCTGAAGGATAATCTTTATTATAGTTGTGATGAAGATGATGAAATCAATCATTGGGCTCTTTGGTGTGTAAGCACCCAATTGCAAGCTGTAAGTTGTCAACATTGTGGTGATTTTATTTTGCCCACTGAAAATGTAGCAAATAATTGTTTTTGTGTATGTAGTAACTAAACTAGTAATGAGTTCAATTTATAAGCATGTAATTTTTAAAATAGAAATGATATCTCTAGAAATTGCATTTGTTCTTACACTGTTATTCTGGGTGATTATAATATACATGATTTCAAATTACAGAGCAGTTTTAAATGCAAAATACATTTTACCGACATACCATGATTATAAGCGAAAAATCCTTAATAAGGATATATAAATTTTGAATTCTTTTTCAATTCAAAATTTTAAATTAAGAAAACACGATTGTTTTCAACTGTAAAAATGCAAAGTTCCGTGTCTAGTAACAGAAGGTGACGATGACAGCAAGTCTCGATAGTTCCCGATCTTTTTTATACTTGGTCCTATATCATTATAGTAGTACCAGCTTCCTTTTATCTTCAAATATGCTGTATAGTGCCCACCAGTATGGATTCCTTGGTGAACTACTATTGACGATAGCGATAAAACATGTTTTGAAAGAAGAATTTGTTCCGAAGGTATAATTTCAGTTTGTATTTTATTCATCCCATTCGGATCATTTCTATACAGGTTAAATATCAAGTAAGGAGTATCAACAATAGTTATTATATTAAATACTCGTTTATGACCTTTGTAATAATTAGCAGGCTCAAGTGGACCTGAATCTTCTAATTTTCGTATTAAATCTTTTGTTTCAATTCCATTTCGTATCTTAGATAATTCATGATTAAATATAGAGTGGATAATACTCGAATTTCTATCAATATGACTATTCAAAATAACAAGTGATTTGTCTGACTTAGGAACAAACACATCAAACTTCTTAACAGCAACATCAGTATCGAACATATGTAACATATAACCTAAAAAGTCTCCAGCATCTTTCGGACGATTATCATGAAAATTCTCTGGGTTAGGACATTGCCTTAATACATTTCTTAAATCAGTACAATCTGCAACATTACGGTCTCCTCTTATTGAATTAGCAATATTTACGAGCTGAGCTTGAACCATCTTTCTATTGGAAAGGTCTATAGCAGGAGAATTTTGTGTATTTTTTGGTATACAATCCAAATTAGTTGAAAGTCTCTCCTTAAGGTTCGCATAAACAATGTACTTATCTATAAACCCATTACGAACTGCAAATAATGATAATAGAACAGAATCAATATAACAGCTATTTCCAATATTAGACAATAAACCAATTTGATTTGAGTTAGAAGGTTGTCTTAATATCGATGGTCTCTTTTGAGATGGCTTCTTTTGATTTGCTTCTGTACATTTTTTAATTAGATTCACTAACAGCTCCTTTTTTATATTCAAGTTTCCCTTACAGCCAAGCTTCTTTGCAAATTGCTTTAGTTCGTCTACTTTTAATTTACTAATAGTAAGAACTTGTTGTGTTTTGGAAGGCACTCGGCGAGAAGGCACTCTTCGAGAAGGCTTCTTTCGCTTTGCTTCTGCACAATTTTTAATTAGATTCACCAAAAGCTCCTTTTTTATATTCAAGTTTCCCTTACAACCAAGCTTCTTTGCAAATTGCTTTAGTTCGACTACTTTTAATTTACTAATAGTAAGAACTTGTTGTGTTTTGGGAGATACTCTTCGAGAAGACACTCGTTGAGAAGATACTCTTCGAGACACTCGTAGAGAAGGCTTCTTTTGATTTGCTTCTCTACATTTTTTAATTAGATTGACTAACAGCTCCTTTTTTATATTCAAGTTTCCCTTACAGCCAAGCTTCTTTGCAAGTTGCTTTAGTTCGACTACTTTTAGTTTTTGCATATCTCTCACAAGTGATGGTTGCCTTACCGGTGATGGTTGCCTTACCGGTGATGGTTGCATTATATTTATATCTAAGGGTTGATAAATTGAAGGTCTTTGATTTTCATTTATACTCAAATATTTACCATATCCTTTTCCATATGCAGAATCTAAAATCGATGCAATGTTTTCGATTTTTTTACGATCTTGCTTTCCTATATTTAGTGCATATAAAGGAGACATAATAGGATGACGACCCTTCTCATCTGTAGTGACAAGAGATAATAGTAGAATTCCAAGTTGCCATGATAACGAATTTAGTCTGTCTTGTTTACTTTTTATTCTAAAAGTATATCTTGTTTCCCAAGCCGGATATGTAGTCGTATAATTATCATTTTGTTTATTTAACGGAAAAGCACTAGCCAAATCTCCAAGCATGAATCTCATCGTATTTAATGCATTCGGGTTATCGCATTTATACAAGATATTATCAAGTTTCATATCGTTATAAACATATATGTTGTTATAATCGAATATACAAGTCATTTGTTGTCTAATCAGCTCTGCAATCATTATAAAATCACTGATCTTTAGTTTTTGTTTTAATACCAAGTCTGTAAGACTGCCTTCAGCTAACTCCATTATATAGAAATGTTTGGTATAATGACAACCAACATACTTCATTTTTAATACCTGACAATTCGATTTGAGGAGTGCATTTGATATTTCCTCTTCGTTGTTTTTGTCAGTTTGTTTCAATGCTAAAGAGACCTTATTTGTTCTATCTTCAACCTTATAAACAATGCCAAAAGAGCCACTTCCGATTTTTTTTGCAAAATCAAGCCGATAAACAGTCTCATCGATATTTATAGTTAAATAAGACATATATAAACGAACTGTATTTAGACTGAAATCTTTACTAAATAAAAAGTCTTCGACTATTTTCTGATGTTTACTATCTTCAATACGAGGTTCGCACATTTATAATATAGAAATATTAATATTTCTATCATTGTTTATTATAAGTTGTAATGCCTTTGGCATTATAACTAAACTAATGAATATATGAGTCAATCTTGAAAATCAATGCATTTTCGATTGTATGCAGGTTTGAATAACCGAAATTCTGTTGCATGCATTGATTCATTACCGCTCGTCGATGATTTTTATCCCTTAATTTTTCAATTGCTATATCGAATGAATCTAACACAATCTGTTTTTGAACTAGAGCAGAGTCTAATTTTTTTATGATTTTATTTGTGTATGCTTTAAAGTGGAACTTTTTGTTATCGTTGTGACTTTCTGTTCTTATTAATATATCAGTATATAATTGAACGATATTTTCAAAGAATTCGATAATAATTCGTTTCTTGTCTTTCAGTTTTGAAACAGTATCATTTATATCTTTAGAATTATGTTGTTCATAGATGGAAATGAGATTCCATTCTTTAAGTTCATCACTTCGAGTATCCATATATAGGTCGTGTTCAGATTGAAATGATTTGAGTTTAGTCCAAAGGGTCCTTGATGTCTCGATATAGTGTTCAGTATCAACAGCAGTTGACCTTTCGTTGTATATTCTGATGATGTTGTTGGAGAGGTTAAATAGGGTATCAGGATAATTTCGAATTTCTAGCTGAGCTGAACGATAGAACCATTCAAACATCTCCTCTATCCTCCCGTTAGAAATAGGATGAGGATAATAGAATATAATATAATCTTGATGTCTGTCAATTTCCATGATCTAATTTATTGTGTGAAAAGTTTAAACAAATCAATTTAAATGCCCATTGATAATTTAGAGTTACTATATTCAACATGAGGTTCGCATATATAGAAATATTAATATTTCTATATTTATTATATATACAATCTGTCTATGACTTGATCAATCGTATTTTCAACTTGTATTACATTTTTCAACATTTCAATATCAACAACAATTGGAAAAGTGATTTTTTTATTGATTTTAAACGATAAATCAAATGGTAATTTGCCATTTGAATCTTGATGAGCTTGTAAAAATTTCAACTTGTTTACAATATCCATAATTATTTTTTCTAAACTTCTGACCCCTCTATCATTTTTACAAGTGATATGAATCAAATGTTTTATAGCTTCATTCGTTAAACTGATATCAGTATCGATTAAACCAGAATTTATCAGAGTCTTTTTCAATATGTAATCTTTTATAATAGTAATCTTCTCGTTGAATTTATAACCTCGAATTTCAATATAAAATATTCGGTCTTTTAAAGCTTCATCAGTAGGTAAACTATTCATCGAATATATAAACCATATATGACTGAGGTCAATTATAAGTTCACTAAAGTAATTGTCCCTATATTCAAAGTTTTGAGACGGGTCAGTTACATGAAGCATTAAAGCTGAAATTGACTTGTTTTCCAATACTTTCTCATATTCATCAAAGAATAAGATACCGTTTTTGGTTCCCATTCTTTTCAAACAATTAACAATTTCACCTGATCGAGAGCCTACATAAGTATAGTCATGACCCTTAAAGTAATCAGCTCTATCAATACCTCCACATGATATTTGTTGAAAACCAATATCAAGTATGCTTGAAAGTAATCTTGCTATTGAAGTTTTACCAACACCAGGAGGTCCCACAAGTCCGAGATTGGTTCTCTTCATATTAGGATTCGTTAATTTGGCATTGATGAAAAAGAGTAATTGCTCCTTGACCTTTTTCATACCGAATAGCTCTTGTTCCATCCTATTGTATGCATATTGTAAAAATGTGGTCATTGAACTTGCTGATGGAAAGAGTTTGATTTTATCAAAAGGTAATTCAATTGCACTTTTGATCCAGTTTAAAAGTTTAGAATATTCTGAATCATCACTTTTTAAAGATTGTAACTCGGTGAACTTTTGATAGATGACAATCTTATTAGATTCACTTGTTTCCAGATTCAAAATTTTGTATTTTATTTGAAGCATATTATCGCTTATTTTACTTTCTAATTCGATAGACTGTCTTTCCATACTTTTGTGTTCTTGAATTGAATATCTATCGTATTCAGTCTGTGTTCGAACTGCTTCTTTTATTTTATTGATAATCATATTTCTTGTATCTAACCAGCTATGTGTATGAGGATAAGATTTTTTGTAGATTTCATATAATTGAAATAATTGCATTTTATCTCCCAACTGTAAATTAGAAGAAACTATCTTCATTATGTTTGGTTCTGTATTTTTTATTTCATTAAAAACAAGTTCAAATTTAGAGTGTAAATCACGATTCTTAATCTTTAGTCTCCTAATTGTTTTTGAATTGATAAAATCCGAATGGATTGATTTTGTATCTCTCCTCGAAAAACTATCAGATATACTTTGATTTCCACTACTATTTTCACTACTATTTTCACTACGGGTTTGACTACTTGTTTCACTACGGTTTTCACTACTATTTTCACTACTTGTTTCACTACTTGTTTCACTAATGGTTTCACTAATGGTTTCACTAATGGTTTCACTAATGGTTTCACTAATGGTTTCACTTGATGAAGTTTTTTCAGGCTGAACATAATCACTATCATCACTTGAACTTGAACTTGAGACAAGCTTTCTCCTTAGTCTTCGTCTGTTTGCGACATCTATATTTTCAGTTAGTTTTCTTTTTGATCTCATATTTATTTGAGTTAAACTGACTCTTAAATTTGAATTGTAATAATTGAGAATTATTATAATCCATTATAAATTTCCATTAGATTTGAACTCAAAATTAAGTAGTAATTTGAGTACCTGGGGGATTAGGTTCAAAAAAACCACCATTTCCCCATTTGGTACCATAACCGGCAACACCAAAACCATCAGTATATGAATTAAAAGATATTAAGCAAGTTGGATCACAGGGTGGTGCTGTCATATACATATTCATCGTAAATAAACTATCACTAGTTCCAGTAACTGTAAGATCACCGTTAACAATTAAATTAGGAATTGGAATATTACCATTTATGATATTATTTAACATTAAGTTTAGAGATTCGAGAGTCGGAGATTGAGTTGCAGATTGAGTTGGTCCTGGAGTAGGAGAAGAATAATTAGTAACACATGTCGATGGATCGATAGCAGTCGCAGATGAAAATGTAGTATTAACCCAGTAATTATTATATGAAGTTTTACTACCAGCTGAGATTCCAACATAACCTGTAATTGTATCATTTTTAACAAATGCTACAGCAGAAGCTAAATTATTTGGACCATTATTCAAAAAAACTGGATAACCGTAAGATCCAAAAACTGTTAAACCTCCGTTTACTTTTAAATTGTTCAAAGGTAGTTGACCTGTTATGATATTATTGAGTTGCTGTTGCATATAACCGAGACTTCCTGCTATATAAGGACTAGGAGTTACTACTTGTTGATCGGCAACAAGTGAAACAGGTTGTGATAAAACAAGTGGATTTGGTAAATTGGTTGCCAAGGGCAAATTTACTGGAGCACTCTGAACACCCGCGGTATTACTCAATACACCAGTCCTGAGAAATGTAATTACATTCTTATCTGAATTGTTTATCAGTTTAAGAGTAAATGCATCATTTGCATTGTTATTGTTAACGGTTAACCGATTAAGGACCTTTAAGTTATTTATTGCTGTTTTACCTGAAATCAAATTGTTTATTTGTGTTTGTAATGATTCTACAACTGGTGCTGATGCTGGTTTAAAATAAATAACCAAAGCTATAATGATACCTATTAATAATATGGCGATACCAGATGATATTAAAAGAGTTTTCTTATTTAATTCCATTTATTATAAAGAAATATAATTTTATTTTATAAAATAAAATATAATTCTATGAGTAAATTATAATTGATAATTACAGTTTATAAACTATCCTGTGAATAACTAAGTTTTTTAGTTCTGTATAATTCAACTATATCATCAAATCCTATATCATCAAATAGAGTGATGATGACCTCTCTAAAATCAGTCTCTTTTTCAGACTTAAATTTATTCCTCTGTAGTGCATCATCTGTTAATATATTAAACTTATCATTTTCAGTTTGAATATAAGGTGCTTTTTCAGCTAATTTATTAATCAGATAGTTTCTAAAATGTTTTTGGTGACCTATTAAAAAGATATTTTTGAAAAGTTGTTCGCAGTCTATTTCCATTAATTGAGAAATAGAACTGTAATTTGAACGATAAGTATTATCTTGAAATGTATCTTTGTATAGTTTTCGAAACATGCTAATCATGTATGGTAAAATGATGTTTACAATATTGGTTGTAAGACTTTCGAGACGACAATCCATCTTCCAATTTCTTTTTCCCTTTGTAATTGAGTCTAAATAATAAAAACTAAACAAATCATTTCTCCTTTCGGATTTAACCTGAAAATACACATAATTATTATAACCGTTCGGATTGAATAACATATGGTTAATCAAAGCATCAAATGAAAATAGAGCACAACTGTAACTGGACATCTTTTTCATTAGCCTATCAATATTAAACGGAACATAATCATGTATGTCTTTATTGAAGCTTGATATCTTTCCTAACATCATTTCTATCTCATCAACCTCAATACTTGTATTTTGGTAATTTTGGTATGAAATCAGTCTCGATTCAAGGGGGGATAAGCTTTTTAATACTAATGTCTTTGCTTTTTTATCTGTTATCTCCTTTGATTTGAACATACTTTCCAACATACCAATATGCTTTTGAATTATAATCATATAATCTTGATTACTAAAGCTGGAAAACAATTTCAATCTTCGGTTTTTCAATTCGGTTAAATATTTGTTATATTTACTTTGAATTTTAGTCTGTTCTATATCATTAAAAACATCTTCGAATTGAACCTGAATTTCATCAATATTAATTTTTGAATCATTATCTTCTCGTAGTTTTGATATGTGTGTAGTTTGAGTTCGTCTTGGTTTGCTTTGTTTTTTAACTTCATCTCTATCTCTTTCAACCGTATTGATAGTGGGTATCTTCTCTTTCGTATTAGTGATGTTGTTACAATCATGAAAAGTAAGTGGTATTACCTGGTGACATAAACTAATCTCCTGACCCATATCAGATACATCAATATCATCAATATCTATTGATGTATTCTGTTTAATGATATTGATATATATCTTTGCTTTACACCTTTCCATAAGTAACTGTATTTTTAGAATACCAACTTGTTTTTCCATTTGAATTCTTGATTCGTCATTTGAACTTGGATTACAATTGTGATTTTGAATATCAATATTACACTTCGATTTATAGTTGCATACATCACAGCAATAAGATATATGCTTCTCTTCTTCTGACTTGTTTTCAGTTTGCATTTCTTCTATTAGTAATTCCATTTCCATGAGTAATTTAAATTTAAATCTTTCATTTTTAAAATTCAAATAATAAATGGATGAATTAAATAGAATGATTATTTCAATTGAAAAGCATATTGAATCTACAGGAAACTTTTTTATAGGAGATATACTCAAAAGATATAATGGTAATGACTGGTTGAATCATATTGATAATTCAACATCAGGACTAACAAGAAATAAGATATATATATCAAATGATATAGAAGTCATTATTTTGAGCTGGAAATCAGGTTACGAAACATTACCTCATGACCATTCGAAAAATGGTTGTTGGTTAAAGATGTTGAAAGGGAATGTAATTGAAACACCGTATAGAGATAACCAATCAAACCTAATACAAACAGGCGAAACGAATTTGATAAAAGAAGGACATATTAGTTTTATGTGTAATGATTTTGGATACCATAGTATTAAAAACGATACAGAAGATATTGTTTTTTCACTTCATATTTATTCTCCACCTTTACATAAGACAAAATACTTTTCAGTTTAAAAAAGAAGATCAATTACGATAAAATGTCAAATAAGATTGTCTCTCTGGATACATTTTTGGAAAATGTCGAAGTAGTTTCAAGTAACGGCGAAACCTTTTTTTCTGCTTTAGAAAAACTAATATCGAGTTCAAGTCAAGCTGTAGATTATCATGTTCATAGGTTATTCCTTATTAACTCTATTAGTGTATTGGAGGTCGACAGACAAGGTAGAAAGTTCTTCGATATTGAATTAAAAAATAGCGAAGGTGATATCATTAGTCATATTGATACTAGTATGGATTCTAAACTCCTTATTGGACCTCATACTCATGATATCGGAAAGAGGATTGTTATGTGTAATTCTCCTTATATCCCTGTAAGAATTCGTATCTTTGTTAATGATAGCGACCGTGTATATGTCTCGTACAGAGTCATTGTTTTATCGGGTGATTTAAAAAATCAACTGATGTCAGTTCCAATTTTAGTCTGTGATAACATATCATATGCAAATGGTAGTTGTTAATTATGGTTGAATTATTTTATATTGAAGTTCAATATAAAATATTTAAATGTTTAAGATGAACAGTTCCCACTTTAATTTTAACCTGTTATGTATTATTATATGTAATTTGAAATACGATTTAAAAGATAACTTAATGTGAAATAAATGTTATCAGACAGCAATCTAATTACTTTCA
>Ga0208483_1000234_pt1 | contig 12411 bp, 12 predicted proteins | sample LakMenE01Jun11ns_FD_150659 | JGI IMG/M metagenome (GOLD analysis project Ga0208483, IMG submission 150659) | Freshwater microbial communities from Lake Mendota, WI - 01JUN2011 deep hole epilimnion ns (SPAdes) | ecosystem: Environmental > Aquatic > Freshwater > Lake > Epilimnion/Euphotic zone ... | reverse complement strand
GCCTCATTGGTTTGTTCCATTTGGCCGTCAACAACAACCATCCTTATTTCATCTTCCAGATGAACGCCCATGCGAAACCTGAGTTTGTTACTCAATTCAAGCAGCCAATCGCGTTCAGGAAATTGATCGTTAATGTATTCACTAATACCCTTGAAGTACGCGCCCGAAAAATAAGTTGAATCGTTAAGCGCAGGCCATTGAGCAAGGGTACGTTTTTCAGATTCAGAAATTTGTTTTTTTTCAGAAAGAAAAAATGTGGTGCTTATTCCTACTAAGACCAGCGCTTGAATTAAAATGCCAATTTTCTGGAACATATTAGAAACGGAAATAAATGAATGGATTGTAAGTATCGTCTATTAAAAGAACCGTCCCGAGCAACAAGAGCAGAATATTTATTACAGGGGCTCCATAGAAGTATATTTTGCTAGCACGTTTGTATACCGTGTGCTCTTTATTAAATATTTCGTCCCACGGAATGCAGAAGAGAATAACGAGTATGAAAAAGTACATGTATCCGAGCAAGTCGTTTTTTAAATTAATCGAAACGGGATATTCGGAATAGAAAAGTGTTTTTACGAATGTTTTTAATTTATCGAAATCGACATAGTAGAAAATAGCTCGGCTGAAAATGATTAGAATAAGTGTGTAGCTGTGTTTGAAAATTCGAGGTGTTACTTTTAAATAACGGTCAAGCAATTTTTCGAAGATCATACAACATCCGAAAAACGCGCCCCAAAGCACGAAGTTCCAACTGGCGCCGTGCCAAAATCCGGTGAGTAGCCAAACGATGAATACGTTTCGCAATTGGAACTTCCTATTTCCACCCAAAGGAATATACACGTAGTCTCGAAAAAATCTACCGAGCGACATATGCCATCTTTTGTAGAAATCTCCAACAGAAGTTGCTGCATACGGATGCCTGAAATTCTCAAGAAAATTAAATCCGAAAATTCTTCCCAATCCAATAGCCATGTCTGAGTATCCGGAAAAGTCGAAATAAATTTGAATCGAGAATAGCGTTATTCCAAACCACGCTTCAGGCGACGAGAGATTCAAAAATTGTACATCGAGGTATTTTTCAACCAATATACTGGCAGTATTTGCAATGACTACTTTTTTGAAGAGCCCCAAACAGAATCTGTTTATGCCACTCCAAGCCATGGCCCAAGAGGTTTTCCGTTCGTTTATTGTGTCTTGAATTTCAGAATAGCGAACAATAGGCCCGGCTACCAAATGTGGAAACATGGTTACATAAACCATGAAATTCAAAAAACTTTTTTGAACTTGTATGTGCCCGCGATGAACGTCTAGGGTATAAGACAGCGAAAGGAAGGTGTAGAAAGAAATTCCCAAAGGCAGCGTTATTCCGGGCTTGGTGAATTCGGTTCCAAATAACCAATTGGTATTGTCAACGAAAAAGTCGGCATACTTGAACGTCATAAGAAGTCCAATGTTTATGCATATTGAAACGAGCAACGCGAATTTTGAATTGACAGTTCCTCTATGGTTGCTGATATACAACGCCATGAAATAGTTAACAATGCTCGAGAACAGCAAGAGTGTAATCCATATAGGCTCTCCCCAAGCGTAGAATAGAAGTGAAAAAATGAGAAGAATGAAATTCTTCCCCTTCATACTAGGTATTAGGAAATAGCCGAGCAATGAAAGCGGCAAAAAGAAGAAAATAAAAATAAGACTAGAAAAAACCATAGTTAGCCACGTTAGTAATTCAAGCAAATTAAAATGACAATTGTCAATGGAATTATACAATTAGACAGAGATATTGACAATACAGTTTTAACTTAGCAATATGGAAAGTCAGTTTAAAATAGGCGATTTTGTTCGGTTTTTGAATGATGAGGGAGAAGGCACGATAGTTAGTTTTTCAAGTGAACAGTCGGCGTTAGTAGAGGACAGCAGTGGCTTCGCTTTCGAGCACCCGCTAAAAGAACTTGTAAAGATTGAAAATTCGAAACACGAGTTTTCACAATACAATCAAGTTCAGCCGAACACCCGAGAAATGCTCGATCGCAATGTGGATGCCCATGCGGTGAAGGTTGCGTCGAAGGATTTCAAAAATAGATACAAGGAACGCGCGGCGAATGATTTTCCGCACAATGCCGATTTATTCGAGGTGGATTTGCACATTCACGAATTGCTAGACAATTTCGAGCGCATGACGAACGGAGAAATCGTAACCATTCAAATGGAACACTTCGAGCGTATGCTGGCCATTGCCGAAAAGAAAAAAGTAAAGAAGGTCATTTTCATTCACGGAGTGGGGCAGGGCGTTTTACGCGCAGAGATTCGTTCATTCATTAAGAGCTATTATCCGCAATGCGAATTCCTTGATGGGAATTATCAGAGGTATGGACACGGCGCAACAGAAGTGAGATTCAGATAACATTCAACATGAAAAAAATAGTTCTTTCATTTTTAGCCGTTGCCATTGCGCTTTCGGCTTCAACACAAAAGAAAACCGCGAAGCCTTTCGCAACGCAAATAATAGCTTTGGAAGCCAAGATGAATGCAGGTCTTGGGAAATACAATGTTCCAGGAGGAGCCATAGCCATCGTTTATAACAACGAAATTATTTTATCGAAAGGATTCGGAGTGAAAGACGCTGCGACGAAGGAGCCAGTTTCCGAGAACAGTTCTTTCGCCATTGCCAGTAATTCGAAAGCCTTCACCAGTGCGGCGTTGGCGGTGTGTGTCGATCGCGGATTGTTGAAGTGGGACGACAAGGTTCAGAATTTCCTTCCAGAATTAAAATTATACGATCCGTATGTTTCTGCGAATTTGACTGTGCGCGATTTGCTTTCACACCGACAAGGATTTGAAACTTTTGCAGGAGATTTAATCTGGTACGGAACGAGTCATTCTCGAAGTGAAATTCTGCGCAGATGGCAATTCGTGGAACCGAAGTATGGTTTCCGAACGACCTATGGATATAGCAACATTGCTTTTTTGGCAGCTGGACAAATCGTTGAGAAAGTAACCGGAAAAACGTGGGACGAATTTGTAAAGAACGAGTTTTTTCTTCCGTTGGGAATGAAGAACGCGAACACTTCGATCACAGCGTTTCAAGCGGGCGCCGACGTCGCGTCTCCGCACAACACCGTGAAGGAGAAGAACATTCCCATTCCTTATGTGAATTGGGACAACATTGGCCCGGCGGGAAGCATTAACGCTTGTGTGAATGAATTGAGTCAGTGGATGATGTTGCAGTTGAACAAAGGAACTTTAGGTGGAAAGAAATACTGGGACGAAAAGCGTACCTATGAGATGTGGGAGTACAACATTAACAAGCCGGTGAGCAAGTGGCAGCGTGACAACATGCCTTCGCGACATGCGAACGGTTACGGCATGGGCTGGGAGTTGATGGAATATGGTGGACACAAGATTGTGAGTCACGGCGGTGGTTACGACGGAATGATCTCGAAGACCATCTTAATTCCAGATATGAATTTAGGATTTGTGATTTTAACGAACAGCAACAATTCGTTACCGAGTGCCATGGGCTTTGAGTTTTTGGATTTGTTTTTAGGGGTGAAGGGAAGTAAGAATTGGGTGAATGAATTCGCTCCGAAGGCAGAAGAGCCCGAATTATTACCGCCCCCTACGGGTGAGGCTTATGAATGGATTTTACCTGTTACATCAAAGATTGAAGGAGTTTATCGAAGTGATATGTATGGAGATGTTGAAGTGATAAAGAATGGTGATGTCTACAAAATCGATTTCAAGCCAACGGAACTGTTCAAGGGAACATTGTTGCATATCGATAAAAATGTATTTGCATTGCATTGGTCTACGCAGATGATGCTTCCGAGCGGTAAGGTTCAGTTTATATCGAATATGGAAGGCGAGATGGAAGAAATGCGTGTGTTTGTTGAGAATCCGGATTTTGATTTTTCTGAATTGAAATTGTATAAAGTGAAATAATTCATTGTATGAAGAAGATTGTACTTGTATTGACAGTGCTTGCAATTGTTCCATCGGTATTTTTAAGCAGTTGTAAGAAGGAAGTTGATTGTCCTGGGCTGCCCCAACAGATGGAGGGATATTTTCCTTCGGTGGGAGAATTGAAGTTCAGCAATGGGTTAGGCGACACGTTGGTTTTTCCAGTTGCAGAGTATACACGTGCTGTCCCTCGCACGTTATCGAATAATCCACTGAGTGTTGGGGGCACTGGGTCGAAACCCGTTTGTTACGAGACTCTGCAAGTAAGTTCTTCCACCTATATTCCTGTTTACTGGTCTTTTGAATTGGGGGTTTCGGAAGATGAAAAAACGGCAACGATTTCATTTAATGTCACGGAAGAATTCGTTTCCTCCAATTATTTTGAGGTGGTAGTCAATGAAACTCCAAGTTCATTGGGCGACTACAGGGTTTTCGGAGATACCTTGGATATGGTGGCATTCCCGGTACCGAATGCAAGATTTACTGAAGCTCGCATTGTATATGGTCAAGGTGTAGTGAAACTGTACGACGTGATGAATAATTGCGACTGGACAAGGGTTTGGTAGGTGCTTGGAATTGTGAAGCAAGGAAAAAATAACTAGAATCATTGTGAAGTTAGAGGAAATGCTTATATTTGCACCCGCTTTAATAGCAATGGCATTGTAGCTCAACTGGATAGAGCATCGCACTACGGATGCGAAGGTTTGGGGTTCGAATCCCTACAGTGTCACGAAGAAGCAACCAAATCCCCGACGAAAGTTGGGGGTTTTTGGTTAAAGGGGCGAAATATCTTTCGCCCGTATTGAAATGTCTTTAAATTCCCTAATCCCCAAATACGCCTAATAATTGGCGATTATCTTCGCCAAAAACATATGATAATTGGTGATTAGGTGCGTGCTGAGAGTTTTGAAGGAACTAGTTTTGATTTTCTGAATTATATATTCTACTTTTTTTTGTTCTGGGACATTAATAAAATAAATAAGCCCAAAATAAGTCCAACTACAACTATTGTTACTCCCGAGTTGTAAATAAATCCTCGAGAAAAAACATTGACAATTGCAACTATTACAATGAGTGCGACAATGAACAGAATAAAACAGCCCATGCCTTTGGGGTCGTTCTTTTTACTGTCGAAATTTGGAACTTTAGATCCACAATTGGGACAAGCAGTATATGTAGACCAGGGATACCCACATTTTTTACATGTAATTTGAGACATATTTTTTTATTGTAAAAAAATCAATTGTTTATTTTCCTAAGAACCTCCTCCTGCATTTCCTTCAACTCCGCAATTTCATTGCGAAGCTTAGCAATTTCGCTCAATTCTTGCTCATCGTTTTTTTCTGCAATTTGATTCATTTGATCAATGAAGATTGAGTTAATGAGTGAGAGTCCTAGTATACTTCCAGTGAACACAATAAACACGAAATAGAATTTGGTGAAATAGATGAATTGAAGGGAAGAGTGTGCTTCAATTTCTGCTACAACATCTGAGAATCCATCGCCGCTGAATACTTTAAATATGGTGTAGAATGAATCGAAGGCGTTAGAAAAGTAATAAGGAGCAGATGATTTAAATAGGCTAACCGAAATAAGGGAGATTATTGTAGAGTAAATAACGAATGCGAAAATGATAAAGAAGATAGCCTTGAGTGCTTGAAACAACTGTTTTGAAATTCGTTTTCCTTCCGGAATGTATTCAATAATGCGAAGAAACTTGAATACGCGAAGTGAACGAAGCACAGTGAATCCAGCGAACACTTCCAGATCTTCGGTTATAAGAACTCCTAAGCTAGGTAGAGCAAGGAGTACAGAGAAGAAATCAATTTTATTCCAATTGTCTGAGAGGTATTCCTTGAATCGGGATTTAAAACTATTCTTTTCTTGAAGAGAGATTTTATAGCCAATTTCAACGGTGAAATAAACTGTGAATGCAATATCCACGAAATCGAATATTTGAAAATACGTATGGAAGAACTCAAAGCTGTGCAAGTATATCACAGCCACATTCGCGAGAATGATGTAGAATATATTTTTATCGTTGAAAAGGGTTTTCATGGTTGAAAGTAAAGGCTGTGTGAAGCAAATATAAATAATGTCGTTAGTGGTGCAGTAGTTTGCTAATTGTTTGTATTTTGGCTATTATTAATTAACTCCGAGCTAAAATGGCCAAAACTTCTAAAAGTGGATCTGATTCAAAGGCTGAGAATTTGATACAAGTAAAAATTAAGAAAAGGATTTGGGCTGCAGAAAATTTAAGGGTCACAGCATTTAAAAATGGAGATGAAATCCTAGAGGCGAAGACTGATAAGGAATGGAAAGAAGCGCACAAAAAGAAGAAGCCTGCTTTTTGCTTTTTTAAGAATGATAATACCAAAGATGTTTTGTACAACTGGTGGGCCATTGAAGACGAGAGAGGCTTGGCTCCAGAGGGTTGGATTATTCCCAATGAAAATGATTTTTACGAATTGGTGAAGGATTTAGGTGGCGATGAGAAGGCCTTTCATGCGTTAAAATCTAAATCAGGATGGGAGAAAGGTTGTGAGGGTAATGGAAAGTCAAAATTCGATGCTGTTCCAACGGGTTGTCGTGATAAAGACGGCACTTTCGCCGGTGATGGCATGGCCTATTTTTGGAGTGCATCAGAGGGTGAGTTGGTGTTGACTCGAGAATTTGCTGCATTTGATCCTCCATATAGATATTCTTTGGATGACGAGAATGGATTGGCGGTAAGATTGGTAAAGATTTAGGGGTTTGTAAAAGAATGAGAAATAAAAAAAAGAAAATAATTATTTATGGCAAAGGCTAAAAAAGGAAAACAAGTAGGGTTGATATCTACCCTCAAGACTTACGACGGAATTTCATTTGATCTTGTCCAAAACGCCAAAGGTGAAGAGCATTACAAAGATGATTTTATCAGTATTGACATCGATAATATTGTGGACGAGGCGAAAACAGGATTTTACAAGGGTGTTAGCATTAGCATATATGATGTAGCATCTATAGATGATTTTGATTCATTGTTAAAGGACAAAGGGTGCTGGGAGTTTGAATTACCAATTGTAAAAGTTCATCTGCAAGGATTTAGCTTCTCTCAATTTGAGAAATTCGTAGAAATTAATGGAGCTGAGATTTTAGAGTTGTCAATAATTTTAGAAGTTGATGATTTTAATGCTGAGCTACTGAATAGAACCTGCCCAAAGTTGGAAAGATTTGAAATTGAGAGTTGGTCAGAGTTTAAAATCGAGTTGAAAGATTTAGATAAAATTAAATTGAAATATTTTAGGATTAACGCACCTGAAATTTCTGGTAAAATTTTGGATTTGTCGAAATCAACAATTAGTGAAATAAATTGGAGTGCGAAATTTGCTCAATTGAACCTTCCCAAAGGAATTCATAAAATTGAAATAGCTAAATTCGAGGCGAAGGCTAAAATCAATTGGTCTGATTTAAAGGGATTAGAATCACTAATTTTCTCTGTTGACGAGGAGTCTAAAGATGATATGGTTTTCTTTAAAGATTTAGTATCCTTAAAGAATTTGGAATTGAATATTATTGGATATTCAGCTAAGGGAAAAACCAAAATTGAAATGCCTTCAAGTTTGCAAAATCTGAAATTGAATGCGTCAAGCCAGGATAGGATTACAATTGATTTGAGATTTTTAGAAACGTGCACGGATATACGCAATTTAGTATTGTCTTCGGATGTGCGCAACGGCGGAAAAGGCTTTGCTAATTATGAAAGCTTGAAGCATTTGACCAAATTAGAAACATTAGAAGTTGGTGAAGATGGATTGGGATTGGATGGATTTAAATCGAAATTTACTCCAAGGTGTTTGAGCCCTCTTTCAGGTTTGAAAAAACTGATATTGAAAGGTATGGAAAATGTGGCAGATCTTTCTGATTTTGGAACGCTCGAGAATCTTGAATACTTGAAATTGAATGAGTCCAGAATAACCTCGTTGAAAGGAATAACGGCTCTGAAAAATTTGAAAGAGCTTGATTTGAACGATTGTCATGGCATTGCTGAGTTCAAGGAATTGGGGTCCATTCATTTAAGTAAGTTGGTTTTTGTCATTGGAGGATACTGGGGGACAGAAGTAAAGCTTAAAAAGGAAGGGGTTTTAGAATTAAAGAATTTAGAGATTAATGAAATCAGTTTTGATATAAACGATTGGAAGTTTACGAAAAAGGATTTCAAGGATTTGACAAAGAAATACGAAATGGATGCAGATGGTCCAACATTGAGTTTGGAGATAAAGAAGTAGATTCTTCATGCCGGAGTAAAACCATAATTAATTAGAATATTCATAAAGAGGTATGCCAACCAAATCAAAAATCCAAGACCAAACTTTCCTCTTCACAGGAACATTAACCGAATTCACCCGCGACGAGGCCGAAGCATTGGTTGAGGCCAATGGCGGTAATGTCCTTTCTGGTGTTAGTACTAAACTCAATTATCTCGTAGTAGGTGAAGATGCAGGCAGCAAATTGGAAAAAGCCAAGAAATTGAGAACTGTGAAGATTTTATCGGAGAAGGAGTTTTTGAGGATGGTGCCGAAGGATACCTCCATTGCGAAATCTCCAGCAGCAAAATCTAAAAAGGAGACATCGCCAAAGAATGTTGAGAAATCGACTGCAATAATAATGGGCGATTTAGAGGTGAGTGAAAAGGAGATTATTGTCTCCATGGAGAATGTGAAAAAGGAACTTAAGCAATTTGGCAAAGGTTGGGTAGTTCCTACCAATGATCAACTGAAAGTGATGTATGCCAATCGCAAATTGATACAGGGTTATTCAAAGAACTTTTATTGGAGTTGCTCTTCTGCAGGATCAGGATTTGGAGGAGGAGAAATGTATTGGACCATTAATTTCAAAAATGGTAATTACAAAGAGTTTTTTGAACGCGTTGAATTAGCGATGCGACCAGTTAGATTAATTAAAAAATAAAAATTATTGATAATGCCAACCAAATCTAAAATCCAAGACCAAACCTTCCTCTTCACAGGAACATTAACTGAATTCACCCGCGATGAAGCTGAAGCGTTGGTAGAGGCAAATGGTGGTAAGGTCCTTTCTGGTGTTAGTGCCAAACTCAATTACCTCGTTGTAGGGGAAGATGCCGGCAGCAAGCTCGCCAAGGCGAAGGCGTTGAAGACCGTTTCGATCATTACCGAGAAAGAGTTTTTGAAGATGGTGCCAAAGGGAAAGGCTGAAGTGTCTGAGAAGGAAACTGCTCCCAAAACTGCTAAAAAAATTGCAATAAAATCTGTTGCAAAAAAATCACTTAAAAATAAAGCGAAATCTAAAGTAATAACATCCGATTTAGTCATGACTGCCAAGGCAGCGATAGAACTTGTGACTCAAGATTTTTTTGCTTTCGAAAATTTGCCTTTAGAGTTCAGAAGTAATAAGGCGGTTGTTCTAGCCGCAGTTGCTCACGATGATGTTGGAGTTTGTCTTAAATATGCTTCTGATGAATTGAAGAATGATAGAGAAGTTGTTTTTATTGCAGTTGAGAACGCAGGTAGCAGCCTCGAATACGCTTCAGATGAAATGAAAGTTGATAAAGAAATTGTACTAACTGCAATAGCAAATAATGAAATAGCCCTAATGTACGCAGCTGAATCTATGAAAAAGGATAAAGAAGTTATGTTGTTAGCAATTTCAAAGGATTTAAGCTTCCTTTTCTATGCTGAAAAAGAGATAGTTTTAGAAGCAGTTTCAGCTGACGGAAATAGATTAAAGTTCGTTTCTGAAAAATTTAAGGATGACAAGGAAATAGTATTAGCCGCAGTCAGAAATAATGGTAAATGTCTTGAGTTTGCCTCTTTTAATCTAAGAAATGACATTGATGTAGTTACTGCAGCTGTTTTAAATGATTCTAGTTGCATAGATTTCGCGTCGGATAAGTTGAAACTAAAAAAGGATGTATTCTCATTCAAAGGGAATGGAATTACTCATGACTATTATTTCATTTTGGATTTTTATTGCCAAACTGATGCCGGTTTGAAACGCGATATTAAGGCTAGTAATGGCATGGCTATAGATCCTTGGGATGACATGGAAGAAGATGCTAATATTATTAAGGATAATTTGCTTCCTAAAATATCTCTCACACCCACCAAACATTTAAGTTTCAAAATAAAATCAAATTACATTCTTCGTATATACTGTAAATCGAGTTTGGAAATTAAAGATTTTATTAATGCTAAAAGCGAACTTGTCGAGGGTTTGGTGTTATCAGGTTGGGCTCCTTATAGTTTAGGCGGAATTCCTTTTAAAATGGCTCAATTGAAGAACTTTAACCAGAAAGCTGGGGGTAGCGATGATGAGTTGTCAAATATTTCTGATTTATCAAGTAAGATTTTTTCGTTTAAGAAATAATGAAAATATTTATCGATGTTTATTTGTTTTCAAATACTCGTTGAGGAATAATTGACGCAGCAAAATTAAAAATAATAATATGAGTAAGATAAATTGGAAAAATCTTAAGGAAGGTTTAGAGAAATATCAAGTGATAATGAATCAATATAAGAAATCAATTGAGATTTCTTCATCCGATGATTTTCAAAAATCATATCGAAACTTTTACGGAATGAATCGGGCAGGAATGAGCTCAGCTTGCAATAAAACATATTTTAGGTTATTGGACAAAGCAGCGAATAGTGAGGAGATTGACTTCAAATATGTGTTACAACATTTGTATGCTGAGAGCGGGAAGAAACATTTTTCTTTCACAACTAAATTACTGGCAACAGCAAATGCAAATTTGCCTGTTTGGGACAAAAAAGTAAGGAAGTATTTAAACTTTCAATTTAGCTTGAAATTTAAAGATAGTTTTAAGGATATTGAATCTTGTGAGCAGGAATATCATAGATATTGTGCTTGGTTCAAAAACTTTTTGAAAAGTGATGATGCAACTAAACTTATCAATGAATTCGATAAGAAAATTCCAAATGTGAAAATCACTAAAATGAAAAAGATTGATTTAATGTTTTGGCAAATGGAATATTAAAAAAAAATCAAAATGACTCCCATACCCACCTACAAATCCAAAATCGCTTCGCGATATATTCCTGTCGATTCAGAACAAATAGGTCTGAAAATAGCCGAGAGTGAATACTTCCTGGCTTCACAGAAGCTAGACGGACACTTAACCTTCCTTTCCGTGAAGAAGGGAAAGGCACAGCTGCTCGACAGAAACGGGAACGAAATAAATGTCCCTGCAATCATTAAAGAGGCAAAGGCTTTCAAAGACGATGTTGTTCTTGCCGGAGAGCTTTGCTGCTTCAACGACAACGATTCACAATCGCACCGAGAGGTCAATGCTGCCCTCGATGAACCCGAGAAATTCGATCTGCGTTTCTGCGCTTTCGATTTGCTGGAGCTCGATGGAAAAGAAATTGACCTCGAGCCCAAAGACAAATGGGAAGCCCTTTCCAAAATGAAATGGTCCACAGGCATTTCCCTTATCGAACACAAATCTTTCGAAAGCAGAAAGGACTTAATCGTCTTCTACAAAGAACTTCCAGATAATGCCGAAGGCATGATCGTGCGTTCAGCCAACAACATCACCTACAAGGTAAAAGATGTGCATCACCTCGATCTTGTAGTTTTAGGTTATGCCGAAACAAACGGAGAACAAGAGGGGGTGCTTCGTGAAATGCTCTTGGGCTGTGCGCTAGAGAACAACCAATTTCAAATCATTACCAAATGCGGTGGCGGATTCAGTGAGAAAGAACGCACTGAATTGGTGAAGCAATTGGAACCACTCGCCGTTACTTCCGAATACACCGAGGTGTCTGGCGCTAAGACGGCTTTCATTTTTGTGAAACCGGAACTCGTGGTGGAAATCTCTTGTCTCGATCTCATTAACGAAAACAGCAACGGTGCTATTCGTAAAACAGTTCTGGAATTCAACGAGAAGAAAGGATATTCATCGTGTGGAAACCAAGCAACGCTAAGCGTTATTTCCCCAAACTTCACACGAGTAAGAGCCGATAAAAAAGCAAACACTTCCGATGCAGGCACGACACAGGCTTATGCCTTATGCGCGCCAATCACAACTTCGGATTCCAAAGAAGAGGGAACGCCTTCAGAAATTATTCTTCGCGAAGTGTTCGTGAAAGAAGGAAAAGGCGGCACGGCTGTGCGAAAGTTTGTTGGTTTGAAAACAAACAAAGAGAAATCTGGAATGTACGCTCCTTTCAACGTCATTTACTCCGATTTCAGCGCCGGAAGAAAGACTCCTTTGGAACAAGAAATTTTCTTGTGCTCCACTGAAAAGGAAGTCAGCGCAAAGATTGCGGAACTGAAAGAAGAGAACATTAAAAAGGGATGGGACCAAATTAAATAATTTGAAAATGGCTAAGAACTTAACTTTTGTAATAGATAAACAGAAATTCGCTGCCGGTATTACCAAGGTAGATCGCGATAAAGTATACGGAT
>Ga0208483_1000233_pt1 | contig 12428 bp, 10 predicted proteins | sample LakMenE01Jun11ns_FD_150659 | JGI IMG/M metagenome (GOLD analysis project Ga0208483, IMG submission 150659) | Freshwater microbial communities from Lake Mendota, WI - 01JUN2011 deep hole epilimnion ns (SPAdes) | ecosystem: Environmental > Aquatic > Freshwater > Lake > Epilimnion/Euphotic zone ... | reverse complement strand
TACAATTATAGTCATGATATAATTTATTGATTTTCAGTTTGAATATATATTGGATACAATATATATTTACCTATTAGTAATGAATCGTATTAAAACACAAAAAGAACCTGAAAGTCAAATTGAAAAGATTTATAATAAACTAAAATGTCACTTACTAGTAAATATGTTCTCAAGTTCCTAAAAATATATATATCACATTCAACTCGTTTTCAAACTGATAGTTGTCCGCATGCGAGTATGTTATATAAGTAAACTAAATACAAATCATAGAGAAAGAATATGTTTCAATTTAACCTAAATTGAAAAGAATTTATTTATACTGAATCACAATTGGAAATTTTTAAAGTCTACTAACTCTAATAAGATTAATTAAGTATCTCTTTGGTATTCATTTTTAATTGAACTAAGGCATATTTTAGTTCTCTATTGGAAGATGATTTCTTGCTTGCATTATTCGTTTGAGACTGGTTTGGAGATTGACGAAACAATTGATTTATTCTTACGAACTTGTTTCTTTATCCATTCAAAGGAGATGTTATCTTCATTTATATAGTAGATATTGTTTTATTTACATATTATAAATGGAGAATATCTTTGACAATATGGTAGTAATACACACTATAAAAAAACATAAAAAAGAACCAGTAAAGAAAACTGGAAATATAAAATCAAATACATCCCGACAGCTAACTGTTAGGTCGCTTATAAAATCGAAGATCAAGAACTTTTATAATAGAATCAATATAGTGTTTAGTAAAAGTAAGCCTGTTATCAAGTTTCTTAATATTTATATTACTTTCAGTTCTTTTTTCAAACTGATTTTGAATATTGCTGTGTTATCTATCTGTCCTGATATAAGTATGATATACATACTATACACATAAGTAAATTTAAATTGTAATTCCAATTTAAATGTAAATCCAATGCAACCCCATATATTAACCCATATAACTTATCTACTCGAAACTTTGGATCGTCTCTGTAGTAAGCTCAATCAGCTGGTCCAAGTATTGTGTCGAAATAATTTTCAACTTTGATTCACCAAACTCATTAATCTTCTCTACAACCTCCTCGGAAAGCTTAAGCTCTCCTGTCATTTCGAGAAAGTCCTGTTTGTTGAATTTGTAACCTTTCTTAGCCTTTTGAGCTTTAAGTTTTTCTAGGTATTCCAGTAAACACTTTGCTCCTATTAGTTCAGGGTCTTCTTGAGACTGTTCTTTAGAGTCTTTTCTTTCCTCTCCGTCTTCGTCTTCAAGCTCTTCAATCTCCATCTCTTCAATCTCCATCTCTTCCATCTCTTGAATGTCCTCCATCTCTACTTGAGTGTTATTTCGTGCTAACATATGGATAGGAAATTCAGAGGATGAATCATCATCGTCATTGTCACCATCTTTTCTCTCTCCTCGAAAAGTTTCCTCAGGTTCTTCTTTCAAATCACCTGCGGAATCACCTTCATCTTGAGAGTCGGCATCCATTGTTCTCACACGAATATTATACTCGTCCACAGCTTCGACATTGCTGATCTTGAGTTGTCTCCATAAATTACTGAGTTTTAAACGAATGTCTTTTTTGCTAGAGTCTGGAAACTCTGTTGAAACAGAGTTGATGTTCTCTTGACAAAATAAGCTATATGCTGTCTTTGCTCGAGTCTTTTTCTCTTCACCCTTCTTCTTCGGCAGGTTCTTTTTCGGTTTCTTCGTCTTGACTTCAGTTGTATCGGCGGTAGCTTCTTTATACCGATTTTTATCATCATTTGACATATCGATATATTTCTGCACCTCCTTCTTGTCCTTAATCTTGTTCCATTGTCTCCCAAGTTCACTTGTAATCTCCTTTGGTTTCATGTCGGGATTTGCTTCCTTCACCTGAGCCCGTTCCTCCTGACAGAAGAAGAGGTAAGCAGACTTGGGTTTTTTAGGACCTTCAGTCTTTGTCTTCCGTTGCTTCTTTTCAGTTCCCTTGTGTTCCTCAGCATCGCTTGACTTTGGAGGCATATTCTCGACTTCTTCGAGATATCGAGATTTATCCTCTTTCGCCAACTCGAGATATGATTCCACCTCTTCGGTACCTTTTATCTCGGTCCACATCATCCCAAGTTCACTTGTAATCTCCTTTGGTTTCATATCAGGATTTGCTTCCTTCACCTCATCACGCTTATCCTGACAGAAGAAGATGTAAGCAGATTTAGGTCGCTTCGGTCCATCCTTCTTAACCCGCTTAGTTTTCATAAACTTTTGGAATATTGCGGGGTGGCTATCCTTCCTTGTCTCTACAACAGAGTCCCATTGTTCGAGAATCGCATCCGTGTCACACTCGAAATTTTCGAGTGTTGATAGTAAGATATTGCGATATTCAGAAGCAATAGCAATAGTCATTTCAATAGTCATTTTATCCATTTGAATCTTAGTAGCCATGAGTGTCCTAAAATATAGGTCGTTCAGTCCTAAAAATCATTTTTTTATTCCACTCCAGAAACTTACTCGAAAGAAAAGTAAGTGTCATCAATATACACTATCTGGAATATAATTTAGACCCATAATTTTTGAATTTGCTTACACTGAACATAATCAAGAACGAGACTATTTGAGTTGAAAATATCACACACTCAATACCAGAATTAAACTTAATTTTAAATTGACATACAATTTAAAATTTTACTACCCTACATATGAATCAATCTTATAAATTAGTGAATTTTCAATTGAATGTAAATATGTATATCCGAAGTTCTGATTTGCACATTGTACTAACACTGCTCGCCTATGGTTTTTCTCCTTTATTTTTTCAATTGCTCCATCAAATGAACTTAAAATATCATCCTTTGAATGTTGAATTGAACTCAACTTGACTCTAATTCCGTTTTCATACATCATTACATGGAACAATTTAGAATCACGATGACTATTCACTCTTATTAAGATATCATTATACAACTCAACTAATCCATCAAAAGAACACTCAAGTAATTGTTTCTTTGTTTCAAGCTGGACAATCGTATCATTTTTTTCTATCGTTTTATTATCATCGTAAATCAGATTGAAATGCTCTTCGTTCATTTTGTCTGATAGTGTATTTGAATAGAAATCATATTGAGACTGATAAGAATTCAGTTTGTTCCAAAGGGTTTTCGACACTTCAATATAGTGGTGAATATCAGTAGAATGTGATCTGTCATTGTATAGATGAATGACACAGTTAGCAAGGTTAAACATGTTGTCTGGTAAATTATCGTATGTCCTTTGAGCATTGCTATAGAAGTAGTTAAATCTCTGATTAATTTTCGCATTCGTAATAGGATGAGAATTGTTATAGTCGATAATATATTCTTCTTGATGAACAAGTTCCATTTTGCCTAATTCAGAAAGGAAATCATTTACTATTTCAATTTAAAGTTGAACTGAAATTAGTTCTCTACCTCAATAGAAAAAAATGAATATAGGATTTCTCGAATCTAATAATTAGGTATCCATGGCTAACTATAACGAAAACATTATGACTATTATCTCCAATACTAATGTTGGAGAACTTATGACTATTACTATTGATGATGTTCCACAGTGGTTGCATGACTCAGACTTTTTCGAGAATCTGAGTGAAAACAGCAGAAGCGATGAGTTTCAAATTGGCTCTCAATATATTCGAGTGACGAGTGATATACACGACATTACAGACTTTATCTGTGTTATACGGGTGATCTCCTATTGGAGTGTAAAGCAAATTCCTCTTAGTGTGAAGGAGTCGATTGATAGCAACATCATATCTTGCGACCAGTTCTACATGGTTCAATATGAATTTCCGAGTATTGGAGAAACATATTGGAATATTATGGGTATATTCGCAAGGAAACTCGTTGATGATGTCTCCGATTTCGAGAATGCAGTTCAAGCTATAAGTCATTTCGACTTGCAAGATGAAGTTCCTATGTTTATCTACGAGTTTGTTATCAATAGGTATTATGATACTGAGAGATTTTCTCGGATTCTACAAGAGCCTAATTATCGCGGACTGAAAAACTTGGGTCGGTTTTGGGATAAGATGAAAATTATCAATTCCAATTCGATTTCAGATGCGATTCTTATATTATGTGAGTTTGACTATGATGATCTTTTTGTTTTTCTCTGTTCAATTGCATCTGACTTTAATATCAGATGTGTCTATAGAGAGGCACACGAAAAATGTGTCCAACTTGGGAGACAGAGGAATGCAGAAATACTTAATATGAATGGGATTACCATAGATTTCGAGAATGCTAGGTTATGGTAAGGTTATGGTAATGATATGGTAAGGTATAGGTAGATATATAAATAGTTATAATACAAAAAACGGTATTACAACTAATAAATGCTCACATCCGACGAAAGTAATAGAGTCGAAATATTTAAAGATACATATAATGCAATGTATTTAAAGGGTTTTCCAATTCAAAAACTAAATTATGTACAATCCAATTCAAATCCAATTCAAAAAAAGTTGATAGAGAATTTAAAGTCAATTAAATCTAATACATTTGATGTTGAATTTATTGAAGGTCCTGTTGGTATTCGTAAATTCAAGATGGTATTTGATGGGAAACCTAAAAAATCCATATATCTCTTTGGAGAATATCATGTTGATACTAAGGGGCATTGTCCGTCTAAAAAGGCAATTGGTTTCGATGAATATATACATAGATTGTCTTTGCAGACTCCTGCCTTTTTTGATGTTTATGTAGAATTGCCAATGGTCAAGTCGATTATGAAGGGGAAAATCAATAGTAAAATAATATTTCAAAAAATAGTTATTCTGATGTTTAAATCTAATACTGTCGACTTTATGAAAATGTATAAAAAACTAATAACAAAATATCATAAAGATACGGTTAAAAGTCCGGCTACAACAGGATACATGTTTAGTTCACTAAAAAACAGATTTAAAGAGTGTATTCAGCCTGGAACCAGAATGGTTGAAAAATGTCAATTAATGAGATTCCATAATGTAAATATCCGTTCAACTTGGGATGTTCAGATTGATAATTCAATGGTAAATCCTGTAGATATATATACTGAAGATGTATGTATGAATTTGATACATGTAATACTGAGTAAAGGTTTAAAAACTGGTAAAAGCAGTGATGAAATAATCAATGTAGTCAAAAAAATAACCTTGTATTTACCTTCATTTCTCAGTATGTTAAAGATACTGATAAAAGATGACAAGATAAACCTATATGATGTCTTCTGTAAAAATAAATGGTTTAAAAAGGAGTTGAAAGCCAGTTCGAAAAAAGAAGAAATCATCAAATGGCTAATGGTGATGTCTTATAAAAAGGTAAGAGATATTGGAACTAAAGTTTTTATTACAGAAATAAAAAACTTAATTAGTTCAATAGAAAATGATACTGCTATTGAACTAAAAAGTTTGACACATTTAAGTAGTATTTTTATACATATGAATGGATTATTACTAGACTCTTATTGTTTATCGAGAATATTTAAAGTCCATAATTTAAAAAAGAATGTTCCTCTGATTGAATTTCAACCTGAAGAAAGTAAAAATATAATAGTATATGTCGGTGATGCTCATGCACGAAACATGTACGAGTTCTTTAGGTTCATTGGTTTTAAAGATACATACAGCTTTTACGACAATAAGAAAAATAGTTGTGTAAATATGAAGAAGGGTAACATTACCAACATTCATTCCCCTTATGTATTCAAAACACCGGTAAAGAACATTTCTCCTAAAGTATCTCCTAAAGTATCTCCTAAAGTATCTCTCAAAAAGGAAAAGGTAATTCAACTTAGATTAATCGCGAAAAAAATGAACCTGAAAGGATACTCAAAATTAAATAAAACAAACTTAATTAATCTCATTCTTGAAACAAAAAAAGTATCAGATAATTCTAAATCATTACAAAAACAGACTGTCGCTCAACTTAAAATTTTTGCTAAAAAAATAGGATTAACAGGTTTCTCGAAAATGAAAAAAGAACAATTAATTAATACTATTATTAACTATAATAAAGATGGCTAATAGAAGTTACGAATACGAATTTAATAAATGGAAACGATGGTTTCTGAATGTTCCCGACACAGTTCAAGATAAAGTTATAGATTTCTGTTTTTCCATGAAAGGTATCAAGTTCGAAAGATATTCTTATGACTACCAAGATGACTTTGATAAACCTCAAATTATGTTATTGTATTCATTTATATATTCTCCCAATGAGAAAATCATACATACATATACAGAGGAAAATATGGGAGGTAATATAAAGGACTATTATCTTTATAATCGGAGAAATCAAGATTCTCCTTCTGATAAGATGATCTTACAAATAATAGAGGAGGTTGGTACTCTGTATGATTTTACTGGTTTCCCCTTGAATGTACATTTTATAGTTGTTGAAAATTTTGCGACCCTATTAAATGTAACAGTTCAATTGTTATCAAAATTACTAGATATATCTGATAGTGATATAACTCCTGAGTATATTCGTAAACGAATTACGACTCTATATGGAACTTCTGACCGTAGAAAAATACCCATTAATCAATCAGTAGGTTCTTGGGGTCTATATAGTGGTTTTCCAGGAGAGGATAAGGCTCATATACAAGATGAAGATATTATAGGGCTTTTTGATACGAAACCTAAATTAACAAAAAAGCGGAAAGAAAATGATAAAAAGATATTACAAGATACTGTAAAGAAGGCTAAATTAAAAGAAAAAAAAGCAGTTCAAAAAGAAAAGGAAACAGCGAGAGAACATGAGAAATCTCTTAACGAACTAAAACAAGCAGAAGAGGAGAGAAAGCAAGCTGAAAAAGCTTTAAGAATTATTGAAAGTCGAGTTGAAACTAAACCTGAAAATTTATTGGTTGATGATGATGATTTTGAAGATGTTACAAGTTCGAGACAGATACAAAGAATAATACCTGATTTTACATTTGAAACAAAACATAGTGCCCCAACTCATTTTACAACTCATAAATTTCGTATAGATAATAGAGATTATTCCGAAGAAAGACTTTCGGTCGATTACCACAAACCATCTTTAAATAGTTGTCCTCAAAATGTTGACCCACTAAAACATATACCTGCTTTGCTTATAATGGTTATTGGAAATAAGAAGTTGAGTGATGCTGAAAAATTCAGAAAACTTTTATATTGCATATACCTTCGAGGTCATGATTATAATGTGTATGTAACTGATAAGAAAACGGAAATAGCCAGAATACACCTTCATGTGCTAAAGGAAATAATAGCTTTGCTATTTGTCTTTTTTACAAAAATACCAGAATTAGTAAATTTACCAAGAGGAAATGAAACTGAACAAATAGAATGGTTAGTTACAAACTTAGAGAGAATGTATGGTTTAGAGAATATAAGAACTTACATTTCAACTAGAGGTCGTGTAGATATAAATCCTCAAATCAGAGAAGTAAGAGCAAAAATTAGACAGCTATCTACTCCTGGATTTAACCTGCCTATATTCGGACTTGGAACGAGAGATATACATAAAAGATTTAAAATAGTTGCAGATACAATTTATTTTACACCGTCAACCAGAACTTATGCATCAAGTTCAGATGATATAAACAGAATGAGTGATAATATATATGATGTATTTCAAAACAGAAATAGATACGACTATTTTTCTCCAAAGAGAAAGTTAGTCAAATCACACCACTGTAAAGACTGTAAACACAATTTAATGAAAAAATCTATTTCTGAACTTAGATATATTGCTAAAAAATTAAAGTGTAAATCAACTTCAAAATTAACAGAATCAGAATTAGTAAAATTTATTATGAGAAACTGTTAAATAAGCTACAATGTCAAAAAATAATTTATATTGATTACCAATATAAATTTTAACTACAAGTTATAACATTGTATAAGACCCAAACTTGCTTTACAATCAATCTGGTTGAGTTTCCATATTTAGTCAATTTTATATTGCAAAACAACATAAAATTCAATCAATAGTTACAACCTTCGTAATTATATATGGCTCGTCTGAAAGATAGATCAAAATCAGTATCACTTACATAGTCTTTAAATTCTTCCCATAATTCAGTTTGTAATGATGAAAGGTTAGTTCTGAAAAACAATAGAAAATTCTTCCTCTCGTTAAAGCTTGATGATTCAACTGTCAATTCATTTAATGCATTCATCTGAAATTCAGTTAAACAATCATTAATTTTTTCAGTTCTGTTTTCACTTAGAAATTCGTTGATAATATCCAAATTAGTTGTAGGTTCTTTTCCGGTTTTTTCTTTAATGGTGTATTTTAGACTGCTATGTAGTTCAGAATTTGATAGAATATATAGTTCAATCATGTCATTTAATCTTTCATTTAGGAAGATAGAATTCGATTCGTTTATCTTTTTTAGTCTTGCATTCAGTCTGCCGGCGAAGTTGGAAATGATTTGGTCTGTGAATGAGATTTTGATATTAAATTCTCCAAAACCAGAAATAACATTAACTAATCGTGAAGCAAATCCGGAAGAGCATGTTCCAGACATATCATCTAATTCCTCATGTAGTCTTCTGTACATTTCTTCGTAGTTTTCCTGTGAAATTATGTAAGAGTATACTTTGATAAGAATATGGTTTAATGTCAGATTGAATTTTGAATATAACAACCTATCCATACAGATTCGGTTCAGGGATACTTTTATGTTCTGTTCCTTTGTATAGCTTTCGTGACAAACATTACAACAAAACTTTTTATTTTCTTTTTCAATATAGAATTGAACTGGAGAATTACAAAAAGTACAGTTTCCTTTTATATTGTTAGAATCGATTTCTAAATGAGGAATATTTTTCAATTCTTTCAATGTGTTTTCGATATTGGAATTTACATATTGGAAATCAATTGGTTGTCCGTTTACTTTTTTGATAGGAAAGTCTGCAAGGAATTCAAGGATATGCATGACTGAGTTTTCAATTTCAACTGTATGTACATTTTGTGCATTATCAAAGATTGTTCTGACAATCCCTTTGAGTTGAGCAAGGTGATTAATGATTTCTCTCCCTTTTAGTTTCATGTCTGGAGAACCAAGTTGAAGCAGTAAATCGGCTGCATCAGCTCTTCTGTCATAATCAAGTTCATCATCCGTCGCAAATGATAAGATTATGTTTTGAATTTCTTCTATATCTCTCTCATCTAATTTCATCTTTTGAAGGAGATATTGAGCTGCAAGGATACGGTACATAGTCATGTTTTTAGAGAAGAAAAGGTAACAAAACATACCGTTGTATAGATATAATTCTTTGTTTTGAATATTAGATTGCTTTTCAAGGGAAAGAAGTATCTTGTATCTATAATCGCAATCAATCTCATCATCTGATACTAATGAACATAAGTATCCAATGCATTGTTCTGTGTAATCTGGTGATGACATTAATAGGAAAACGGCTTCGATTGCACAAGGGGTAGGCATGTCCGACATACCATTACAGACTGTATTGAGAACAGAAAATCCAAGTTTCTTTCTGGATTCATTTCTTTCTCTAATTCCTATATCTGATTCTCTTTTGATACTTGTTAATTCTTCATCGTCATCTGAGTCTGAACCTTCCTCCAGTTCCTCAAAAGATAACAAGCTTTTAGCACATTCAAGTTTGAGGAAGGATGATAGGTTCGATTCTGTTGTAATTAAAAACAATAAATTTTCAATTATTTTCGAAGCTGAAAATTGATAGATTCCAGTTATCTTATTAATGATTTCAATAGTATCGTTTTCTCTTTCTTCAAAGTATTTTTGGAGAACTTCAAGTCTCCTTTGATTGTTAACTGTATTATCAAGAATAATGTTTGACCATTGAGATTTGTCAGTAATGTCTATATCATCATATTGTTGATTTTCATCATTATACAATTCAACTTCAACCTGTTCTTTCATTTCTGTATCAATAGAACATGAATCTTTTGAGCATGAATTTTCTACTTTAGTTTCTTCCATTTATAAAATTTTAAGAATACTTTTAAATTAATATAGATGATGCATATGCATTATAATTTTCAATTATTTTGAATTGAAAATCAAACTGTTTATTTAACTATACGATAATCGATGATTCCATTCTTCCGGATAACACGAATTATATCGCCTTTCTTGTAATCGTAAAAACATGCTATAGGGTCGTCTTTTTTCATTATCGGAAATTTCAAACCGTATTTCAGTTTAAATTCCTTGTTGTCTTGTGCTGATAATATTTGAAATATAGGTTGCAATCTATGTTTGGTTATATTGAGTTGCAGGTTTTCTTCAGCAAATAACTCAATATATATATCATCTTGTAACTGTTCGATTGCTTTTCTCGTTGATGCTGTAACACCATCTTTATATATAATTAAAAGATGCTTAATTCCAATTTCATTTGTGATTGAAATATACTCAGACATAGATTTTACATTAAATTTTGGAACAGTAGATAAAAATACAATCATCTGTCTATTATCTGGTTTAGTAGCAATAATCCTATCCTCTTGTATATCAAGAGAAGTATAGTCTCGTTGTTCTAGCATTTCGATACAAAATCGCATCGCCTTCGATAATAATATATCATTCTTCGTTTCGGATTCAGACTGCATTTTCTGATTTCATAACTTTTGAGTTATAAAATTCAATTTAATGATGACATTATTTATTGGTCGTAGATTAAATCCATAATTTTTGCCTTATAATATTCTGAATCTATCGTATTCAATTCAGACTGGCATTTAATCATAGAATCTATACTTGATAGAATTTCATTTTCATCACTACAATGAAAATGACCAGAAATATTGCCTGTAACTTCACTTAGACTATCAAACAACTTATAATGGTTACATGTAATCCAGTTCTTAGTTTGAACTGAAATGTTACAACGAATTATAGTTGTTGAACAAATATAGTTACCACATATTTTACAGAAACAAGGTGTGATTTTCACAACCTCATTCTTGCATTTATAATTATAAGTGCAATGATACACTTTTGTTTTAAATGTTGACGATTGGATACAATCTATAACTTTCAGGTGTTTTGAAACTATATTTCCTTCTGATGTATCTACAACAGAAGAATCATCTTCATCTTCGTCTTCCTCTTCGACTTCATCTTCCTCTTCGACTTCATCTTCAACTTCATCATCATCAACTTCAACTTCAACTTCATCTTCAACTGTATCCATACGAAAGATGTCTTTGACATACAATTTCAAAAATTCAAATTGACGATAATTTAAAACTTGAGATAAAAGTATAAGTAAAATAATTATTCTGAATATACTCTGAATATCAATCATATTATTAATGTTATTTCCTTTGATTTAAATCTAATTTGAAAGTTTTCTTTAGAGATTCGTTTTCAATTAGAAGATTTTCATAATCGATGTTGATATTTTTTAAGGCAGATTCAAGGTCAATTATTTTATATATCAACTCATTTACTTTTTCGTTAAGTTGATCTTTAAATGAGTCTGTTAATGTTTCGATAAAATCTAGACTTAAATTAGGTTTAACATCGATAAAAGCAGGATGATTTTCGTATATATCTTTATCATCGTCTGAACCACTTGTATCTCTGGTGGTAGGTGATGGTGAAGTATCAGAAAAAGTTACATTGTAATTCTTACATATTTTAATTACTTCATCATCAAATACAACATTATTATCAATATATCTTCCAATTGCTTTCTTATTTTTAAAAACCAAAGTTGATTCAGGGTTCCAAATATAAGGAGTTCCTTTGAGTTTTTTGTAAATCATTTTATCAAAGCAATTTATTTTTAAATGGTAACTATATAATAAATGATGGGAATACGAAATTGTATTTATTGTAACGATAAAATAATAAATAATTTTAGATTGTTTTGCAATATCAAATGTAAAGATAGATTTTTAATAATTGATTACAAAGAACATCCTATAAATAAAATTAGTCCTATTATAACAATGACTACTTTATCACATAAATGATATACTCGACAAGATAGAATAAATTTAATGTAAACTAAATTGTTTACATTAATAAATGAATAATGTTAAATTACCAAATCCACCTAGTGTATGCCCTCCTGAACAAACTGGATTATCTGATATCAGAGATATAGAATATAAAGGTCCAAGAGTAAATAAGGCTAATTTAATGTTTAAATTAGATCATTCAAAAGTACCAGTTAAACCAGCAGGATTAGCCGATATAGGTGCAACTTTACCCGATAGTTTCAATTGGAGAGATAATAGATATGTAAATATAGAAACACCAAGAGACCAAGGACAATGCGGTTCATGTTGGGCTTTCTCTTCAACTACTGCACTAGGAGATAGATATGCAGTTAAGTTTGGACCTGATGGCAAGATAAGAGGAACCAATTTAGCAACTTCAACTGTATTAGGTATCAAAGCCCCTAAATCGAGTACTGTATGGACTCTATCATGTTCAAATGAACCT
>Ga0208483_1000226_pt1 | contig 12654 bp, 11 predicted proteins | sample LakMenE01Jun11ns_FD_150659 | JGI IMG/M metagenome (GOLD analysis project Ga0208483, IMG submission 150659) | Freshwater microbial communities from Lake Mendota, WI - 01JUN2011 deep hole epilimnion ns (SPAdes) | ecosystem: Environmental > Aquatic > Freshwater > Lake > Epilimnion/Euphotic zone ... | reverse complement strand
TTTTCTAGCGACAATGATGATGATGATGATGATTTTTTTCTCTCCAGATTTGAGCGACACGCCCGTCGGCACCGGCACCCTCTTTGTTCAGGATCCCCGGGACGACCGCAAATTGGTACGTGAAAATCGGTGTTTCAATTTTCTCGAAAGCGAGGAGGCAGCGGTGGTCCAGTACTTGGCGGCCGGCGGACTCTCTCACTATTCGCCGTCAACTAGCGGGCAAACGCCTAGTCGAATTTGCTCCAGTTTTCACGCCGGACCCGGACAACAAGTTTTTGGCTGCGGTCCCGGTCAACGCTGCGACGTCTTGTTCGCCTTTTTCAACTCTAACAACGACGAGGCCGACGCCAACGACTCTAGTCAGTGCAAGCAACCGGCGGTTCGGCTGGAATTTCACAACTATCACGGCTCCTTCCGCCACTACGAGGGTCACACCGAGAGCTGTCCCCTGGAAACGGTCCCCTACAGACCGACCGACGCGTCGTCATTGTTTGACGGTTTTCGCCGACAACTTGCAGCCGCCTTCTCCATGGTGCGACCGAACAATGTTGTATTTAATTACACCGTCTCTACCACCTGCGACTACGAGCACGGAGGCCAGACATTTCAATCTCTGCTGACCAATCCTCCTCCTCCTCCTCCTCTTTGCAGCGGCGGGGAAACAACTTATCAGAGCATTCGGGAGCTAATCTCAACCGAATTGTCCGACGCCATCTGGTCCAAGCATCCGGCGCGGTGGATTACAAAAGCTCGCTTGCTCGACAAAATTGTAGAGGGTAGCGAAACGGGTTTTGTTACAATAATCGGGGGCGAAGAAGATCTCGACGTTGTCAGAGCGCACCTTCCTGCCGGCGAACCGGATGCGGGTGAAAATTTTGGTTTTTGCGTGCAAAACTTTGCGCCTCCGGTGCACCTGCTGTCGGCCCACACTCGTCAACAAATTATCGACTACTTTGGATGGGGAGACGCGTCCGACGACGGGGGAGCCACACAGCTCAAAAAATTTGTCGCCGACTTGCAGGCTCGCACTTTAAACAGCTCGACGTTTCACTCCCAGGAAACCGTATCTACGGCCTATCTAAGGTGGCTGGTGACAGCTCGCGGTTTTCACAACTTTACCATCACGCATTTCTTGCACTACCAATTTGAGGGTTACAACCGCGACTACCTCGAACCGTTACTTCAAAAGCGTCACGAGTACAAGCGCGACGGTAACGTGGTGGGAGCTGAATGCGCCAAGCTGTTGGCCAACGGCGACTTTGGTTACAAAGGATTGGAGGCGTGCAACTACGACGACACTCGTCTCATGACCGACGCCTCGTTTCACGCCAACAGAAAAAAGGCCCTGCTCCACGTTTCTCTCAAGCACGTTTCTCTCATAGGCGTGGTGCGCACCAAGGTCAAGTCGCGTCGCGGCTCCAAATTTGTCAGACGAAAAAAGACGGGTCGTCGCATTCCTCCGGCCGTGGGCAATTTTTTGTTTGACGAGGCTGTTGAATCCGGCGATGAACCCAACTCTGACGGCGACTACGAGATGGAAGAAGAGGAGAATGACCAGCTGGACAATCTGACCCGTTCGGTGGAAGATGAAATTTTTTTAAACAACGATCTCGACGATCGGGGTTTGAGCGAAAGCGAAGGATCTACTGTTGCCGGTTCCGACAGCGGCTCCGACTCTGACTCTGCTAACTCGGATTCGGACGAGCTCGACTTTGACGCGTACGATCCCGACGCGAGAAGTCGCGCCGAAGCTGCAACTCTTTCTAACGATTTAGACGACATGCTAGTCCGCAGCGCCGAACACAACGCTGTCGATGTTGGCAAGCAGCAGCGACGTCGCGTGACCGCCGATCACTCCTATGCTGCTACCACGAGTCGAACGATTGCCGTCGTCAGACGAAAACGTAAGAGGGCCAACGCTGCCAATCGCTTTATAGACAGACAAAAGAGAAATAAGGGCAGTCCGTCGCGGTATAAATTTAACTTTTTGCTGTCCGTGGTCAGGTCGGGGGAGCGCAAACAGATTAAAAATTTTCTGCCCGGCGCCGTGTCGATTTTGAGCAACTCAAAGCGACTCTTTCTCGGACACATTCACGTCATGCTCAAGTGTCTGGATTCGGGACTAGCCGAACTAGCCTACATCGACACTGACTCTGTGCTTTTCAGCACTACCTATCCCGATTTGAACGATTGCATTCGTCCCGAGATGCGAAACGAGTGGAACCGGTCCGGCATCTTGGCCGACGAAAACAGTCCGACCAGCGTTCACGGCAAAATGAAACTTGAGGGAACATTTCGGCTGGGCCATTTTAAGACGCTCAAAATTTATCGACTCTACAATCAAGACGAGGCCGCCGGATTTACCCAAGTCTACACCAGATGCAAGGGCGTCAACCGACGGGTGGCGCTCCGACTTCCGGACTCTGCGTTTGACTGCGAAGATCTGAGTCGCATAGTTGTTCACCGCACAGCCCTCCGTCCCACTCGAACAGGAGAGATGACTATGGCCAACGAGGCCAAGACTTTAGCCCGACCCTTTAATTTAAAACGATACACCACCAACGACGGCATTCATACATTGCCCATTTCGTTTCTTTCAGACCAAGCAAACACTCCCGATTCACCGTCGACCATCGTCGACGCCGCCGATGCAGACGACGAAGACGACGACGACGAATAAAAAATATGGAAAAATTAAAAAAATATTATTTTTCACGTTTGAGTGTCGACGGCGTTTCACTGTCGCCCCGCCAACTCTGGCAGTACGCCAAGAGCAAACACCTAACGAAGACAAGCGACGACTCTGCCGACTTGCCGGCTAGCAAAAAAAACATTGACTTATTTTTAAAGAGTCAGTCACACCGAACGCCGTTTTCGCGAGCAGATCGAGTCAAACATTTTCAAACCGTCGGGGTTCCTCGCGCCGGCATGTACCACATTGACTACGGCGAATTTCACAAAGACTGGTCGGGCAGCAACAAGGGGTTCACCGGATTTTTGGTAGCCGTTGAGAATTTTACCAATCGACTTTTTGTCGAGCCCTGCAAGGGCAAGGGCACGGCCGAATGGCTGCGAGCCATTCAAACTTTTGTAGAACTCACGCGAAACGTGAGCGTCATCTTTAGCGACCGCGACAGCGTGGCCACCAGCACCGCATTCCGTGACGGCATCGCTGCCAAATACAAAATTGAATGGAATTTTTTAAAGAAAGGCAACAAGTCGTATCTGGCCGAGCGATACATCGGTCTGGTTAAATCGCGTCTCAGTCAAACCCTCAACTACAGGGGCGGCAAGAAGTGGATCGATCTGGTGCCGCCATTTGTCGTCGAATACAACAAAGAAAAAATTGACGGCACCAGCTATTCGCGTCAGAGCGTCACGCACGCTAATTTTCTACACTTTATAAGTCAGCTTTTGCGCGTGGACGATCCCGAGCTTGGGTTCAACGGATTTAAGGTGGGACCGTTCGTCACCGAACGCTGGAACAAAAAAATATTTAAATTTAACTTGGGCGATCGAGTGGTGGTGGCTCGCGCCGCCAACTGGAAGGACGGCGATGAAAAATTGGGACAGTTTAAAAAAGTGAGCATGCTGGGAGGTTTTGGTCATAAAAATTATACCATTTCCGGGCGACAGCTCAGATCGACCAAAGCCCGCGATCGTTATGTTGAAGTGTACAGCCTGGCCGAGTTTGGATCGTCGATGCATTTTTACGCCAAGGAATTGAAGCTGGCGGGAGGGGACAACAACAACAACAACAACAACAACAACAACAACAAAGTTTAACCTTTTTATGTGTATGTTTATATATAAAAATTATTTTTATTTGTTTTTTATCTAACGCGACTGCAATGTACAATATATATATAAATAAAAAACGCCAAACACACACACACACAATAATTATCAAGAATATCAAACGTGTCGTGGGGATTATTATTATTATTATTATTGTTCTTCTTCTTCTTTGTTGCATCAAGGAATACACACACTGTGACCATGCTGATTCAAGTGTTGGGTCGGCACGAAGCCGGAGACCGATACGGAACCGTGACTCTTCCGCAAAAAGTTTTACCCGACGGTTATCTAGAGCTAACTCTAATTAACTTTTTTGTCTGCGCCGACGCAACGCACAATCTACACTTTGAACCGCCGGTCCAACAAGCTTATCCGGAACAAGAACCTTACGCCGAATTCATCAATGTCAGGGTGCCTCGACAAGTTAGAATAACCGGAAACAGACGGCGCACAGTCAATTTTCGAAATTTTGAACAACAACAACAATTTGTGGAAGACGGCGACGACACCGTACGTCAGAGATATAAACGATCAATGCCAGACGACGACCAGTTGCTTGTCGTCAAACGTGTTCGACGCGACGTCGAAGGTCTCGATCTTGAAGTTACAAGTTCTTTTTCAAGATCGGAGGTGATTGTTTTTGAAGAGTCGGCAAACTTGGTCGCTAAATCGAGCACCGGCTTTGCAACATTTTTCAACACAAAACTAGCGCCCAAACGAAGAACCGGCTTTCAAACTTTATTTAAAAATAATTTTAGTCTGGGTACTGCGCCCTCTCCCGCCGACCCCCGGTCCGGACGCGTGACCGTCAACATACCGCCGCGAAACAAAATTGGATTTATCGGCAACGCGGCTATCGAATACTTGACGGCTCTCGGATTTGAACCGAACAAACTAATCACCGTCGACGAAATAATCACACGTCACGACGGCACCAACGAAACTCTGCCCGTCAGCTACTTTGTCAACGAAGATTACGCCGAAATGGCGACCGTCGCGGGCACTCGAAACGTCAAATTTTCTACCACTCTAGAGAATAATTTTGCAACGTTTCAACGTATCGACTTCCCCAAAGGAGGAAAAACGATGAGCAATCCAAACGGCGTCGCGGTTAAATTTGAACTGCTTGATCCCGTGGTGAAATTTGGCTGCAGTCTAACCGAACTCGACGTGCCCGACCGCAACAGACAATTTACGGTTGCATTTTTTCAACACATTTTAGAGGACGTAGGAAGCTTGCTTCAATTTAATCCGGACATGCTGAACGTTGCGCCGGGTCGCAGCGGTACTCAACTAGCCTTTACTAAACTTGGAACTCCCGACAAAGACGACGCAGTCAAACTTACAATTCACTTTGACTTGGGAGCCCGGCTAGCTCAAAAATTGGGGTTCGCTATTGATCCCGAACAAACCGACTATTTGTTTGACTGGAGACCTTTGGCGGGCGCTAAGCATACGGCGGTTAGCGAACCTTTAGAAAACGACGATACCGACAATCCGTTATCGCATGACCAGCTAAAAAAGTACGTATCCGACATGCGTATAGCGTTGACGGATTTAAAAGGCGATTTTCCACCTCTGGCCCAATTTCGTCAACGAGCCGTCGATCTGAGAGCTACAAGAGATTATGAAATCGATATGATGCGCCAAAACGAAGAGCAGAGACAAGCCCGACTGGCCGCTGAAGCCGCTGAAGCCGCTCGACGCAATCCACCTCTCCGGGACGTTGTCGAAGAAGAAGAACAGCCTCCACTCGACGTTGTCGTCGCCGACGTCGCAGTAGAACAAGAAGACCAGCCTGTAGTTGTTGTCGTCAACGCTGCAGCAGAAGAACAAGAAGTCCAGCCTCCAAACATTGTTGTTGCAGCAGAGGTCGAAGCAGAACCTGCGGCTCAACCTGTCGAAGAACAAGAAGCAATTGAAGAAGCAGCCGCCGGAGGCGAAGGCGATGACGACGACGACGACGAACCCGAAGAAATCTTAGGAGAATTTGAGATCATTCAAATTCCAAATCCCACGCCGCGCAGACCTCGAACCTTTGAAACTTTAAAAAACGCTCCGACGGTTCGACTGCATCCGGCGCCAATTGCGTTTCCCCTCGACTTTACTCTACTCATAAGAGAAGGCGAACCGCTAGACTACATTGCTGACCGCGGTTACGTGTCCATCTTGGGACAGATTTGCAGCAATCCCCCTCACGTCGTATCAAACAAGTGTTTGCTAAAGAATACCGGCCAACGGATTTCGCAATTTAAAATTGAAATTTTAGACTCTCACATGAACAGCTGGAAATTGGAGGAGGTCAACGACGACCGCCAGCGCGCTGCATATTTTAAATTAGATTTTTTTTGTAAACAAATAAAATACTAATAAAAATTAATTCATCTGTTTTTTGGTGCCTACTTATATGTATATATATGTATATAGCTGCATTTTTTTCTCTCTCTCCATTTTTTCAGTCGCGCGTCAACCATGCTGCATCTTAGTTTCGAAGACACTCGCCAACGCCAGTCGTCGTCGTCGTCGCTGGCTGCAACAAAAGAAAGCGAAAGGTCGCAATTGCAAAATCGTCCGATCTTTTTGCACTCGGCTGCTGCGGCAGTCAAGGCTGCTGTTTCGAGCGATGACGAAAGCAGTATCGAAAGTAGCGATGGCAGTAGCGCCAGCAACGAAGCCGATAACACAAAAGCCACACCGTCTACAACTGTTGAAGAAAAGAAAAATTCTTTAATTGAACGCGACGTTGGCCTACCCATCTACGAGGACTACATGCCTGCTCCGACAAACCCAACGGAAATTCCCGGCAGCAGCGGGCACCAATTGAACCCTGCTGAAAAAGCTCTTTTGGCTGAATTCATTGACAAACTAGAAAAAAATCAGCAAAAGCGTAACATTCGTCAGGTTAGTAGCAGCGACGACGAAAGCGACGGAAGCGACGAGAGCGACCAATCCGGTCATCAAAGCTCGAGCGAAAACTCTGACGCAAGCAACGACACCGACGACAACGAAGACGACAACGTCGCGCCAAAAAATCAAATTAATAATGATAAAATGAAAAAGACCAAAACAGGTTCGACCGTCAAAAAGTCTAAAAAATCTAAACGCTCCAAGAGCCGAACCTCGAGCGCGTCTTCGGCCGCCCCGTCCAAACAGAAAAAGAGGAAGACTTCCGCGACCAAATCGACAAGCAAAAAATCGTCGTCGACAAAGAAGAAGGCGGCGGCCAAAACTGCGGCCCACAAACGAATTTTAGTAGCGGTGGGAAAATCTCTGACCACTTTGGGAAGTAGAATTTCTTCGCATCTAAGCAAATAAAAAGTGAACAGTTATTGTGACAAACATTGACCACACAAACAATTAACTTTTAAACAAAAAAATGTCTGCGGCCGACACGGGCGAGCCAGCTTTGGCAGGATCTGGAGTACCTCAGAAGAAACGTTCCTCAAAGAGCAAAGGATCGTCGGGAGGTAAAAAGAAAAAACAAAAATCCGGATTTGTCGGACCGGATTTTTTACCAACCGACCGGCCGACTCCTCCAGTTCTGTCAGCAATGAATCTGGCTGTAAGACCCGACCTTGAAGCAAAATCCAGCACCGGCGTCAAACTTTTAAAAACTAAAACTGTCACGCCCCACCATCAGACCAACATCAACGACGAATCCACCATGCACTTTATCATTCGTTCTCGTCGCGACGAATGGATTAGGTTTAATCCGGACTGTCTGTCGCTGGTAGTTTTTGGTACCTACGACCAACCGGGATATGTAGCACCGGCAGCGGGTGAAGCAGCTGCTGCAGGTGCTGCTGGAGCAGCGAGACACTCACTGCGCGCCTACGAAGGTTTGCCAGAACTCTACTTGGATCCGTCAGTCATGGGAACGTCGTTTTTTTACAAAGTCGATGTTAGCATTAACAACGTTGCCGTGCCCACCAACCACTGTCTCGGCGAACTCGTATTGCACTACACAAGATGCTGCCGACTTTACAATCGAAATCCGGGACCTGCTTTTTACAAGACGAGCGACGTTAGTTTTACCGGTCGCAACAACTTGAGCTCGGCCATGAAAGCAGCTGCCGACGCCTTTGACTACGTCTCGTGGAATCGAGCCACCGGCAGTCGCATTCCGGTGTTTCTCGACGGCCACTTCCCCTTTGACTGTCGCAACAGAACGCTAGAATCTATCGACAACACTAAAGAGCAAAACATGTACTTCCCGCCGGACACAAGCGTAGAAATAAAATTTCACCTGTACAGAGATAAAGGCAACGCCATTTTTAATCACGTCACAAACAACGTCACCAACTTTGGAGCCAACGTGGCCGCCAGTTATTGGTCGTCCGAACGAGCGGCTCGTTGGGGAAACGGCCACGCTTTAACGTTACAATCAGCCGAATTGGCCTACGAGAGTTGCGAACTTCACGCTGACGGTCACGAAAAATCCATGTCTCTATTTCGTAACGGAGGCATTGCCAGCTACTACTACGACATTCCCAGGGGTCAACATCAAACGCTGACTGCAGGACAGTCTTTTACCGAAAACACTTTTCAAATTATGGCCTACGCTCGATTGGTGTACATTTTGTTTCTTCCAAACTGGGCTACTTTTCCGATGGAAGCAACCCGCCGCCCTCTGTCGGCATTTTCGCGTTATCCGGAAAACTGTTCAAGCATGAGAATCGGATTTGCCGGCGAAAAAAATTTGGTAGTTGACAAATTTGTCAATTTTGGAATGCGCGGAACAAATTCGGAGCTGAGCAAAAAATTGCTTTTTCAATATTTTAAATCTCTGCGAGTTTTTGCCGGCAATTTTGAAGACTTGTTTCCTCGCTACGACACCGAACACAGTTTGGTGCAAGGATTTGTGTTTGACTTGAAAGACTACAGTTCGCCCAACACCGAACACCTAAACATTCAGTGCGAATTTGCCGGAGCCGGAGGCGTCACGTCGCCGGCCGACATTCAGATTGTTGTGTTTAGCGTTCACCCCAACGGCAAGGCAACATGCAAACAAGCAGACAATCCATTTTCGTACATTTGGAATTTTACCCAGTACTAAGAGCGACGGCAGACAAAAAAAACATTTTTCTGAATAATATCTTTGCAAACGGTTATTTTAATCATTAATTTTAAACCTTTTTTTAAAGCAATTATGGTCAAACGAAGCGCTGAACACGTCGCTCCGTCAGCGATGGAACTCTTGGAACCGGTTTTAGATCGGCTGACAGGAGCCCTGACGCCCGAACAGATGGCTGCTCAGGCAAGCATGAGCAGAGGTCGATTTGCCGTCACCCAATGTACATCGATCATCGGTCTACTTCTAGTACTCTTGATAATTACTGTCTACGGATTTATTACTTTGGACGATTTCCAAGAGGCCATCCTAGCCTTGCTGATTGCAAAAAATCAAACTGCTTTGCCCTAATTATTGTATGATTACATATCGATGTTGCAATGTTGAAAAATAAAATAATACTAACTTTTTATGTTATTTATTTATATTCATAGACAAAATCAAAAATAACATAACATTTTAAATGCGTTTTAAGGTTCGAGGACAACAATGTTAACATTTTTGTAAGTGTTTGCCTTGTCAAGAATCGATTTCTGATATCTGTTAATTCTAGTCCTTAAAATATCGATGACAGTGAACGTTGAATCAGCTTTTGACGATGCAGGGTGCATTCTTAAATTTATAATGTGATGATCAACAAAATCTGCATAGTCTGATATCAAATCAAGTATTTGCTGAACTGTTCTTTCATTTTCGTCGTTGACCTCTTCGGGTAAAATGTAAAATGCTGCAGAATATTCGCAATGAAATTCGGCCATTCGTGTCATGTACTGCAAAGCGCTTACAGAAATTCGCGTCATTTTTGGTTTATTATTTATTTACAAAAAGAAATCAAAAATAACGAAAACAATTAAATATTTTTAAACATTGAAATCGGTTTTGTAGGTTTGCAATTTTCGAGATAATATTGTTTTCCAAGCACAGGGGTCTAGGCTATCAATAGCTATTTCTAAATCAATTACAAAAGGTCGTTTAGTATTAGAAAACAGTTTTTGCTCCTCTTCGGACAGGGCTTGAAAGTGCAACCGATCGCTATTATGAAAAAGATACAATAATTTTGACACTACTGATTTAAGCATAACTTCCTGCATAAAATCACGTCGAGGCATAATAGAAAAAGAAAAGCAAAGATGCCGACGCAAATTAATAAAGCACAACAATAATAATAAAACTTGGAATTATCAGTCAAATTGAGGCAACTCAGACATAGCAGGCGTTCGGTGAGATGGTCCAGCCGCTGCTTGCATTCCTCGAGGTCGTTTTCGTCAAAATTAAACGGAAGTTGAACCGAGGCAATGTCCTGTCTTAGGGTGAAGTAGTTTACGGTCGCCTCTGAAAATGATGAACAAGAAAACCGATTGTACAAGTGTTCAGATAGGTCAATTAAACGTTGATGTTTTTTTCCCAATTCGTAATATTCCATTTTTTAACAAATAACTGTGTGTGCACAAATAAATAACAAAAAAACTAGACTATCACTGATATCATACTATCATACTTGGGTTATTATTTTTTCTTTCTCTCTCTTTTAATCGTCCTCATCGTCAGAGTGATCTGAAACATGACCAAACGGAAGCGCCTTCTGTTCCGCCACAGAAGCCTGGTGTTCCGCTGCATAGCGACCAGCGTGAGGAGCTGTGATGGCGTCGACCGTCGTCAGATTGCCCAAAAACTCCATCGTTAATTCGAGCGCTTGCTGAGTCCAAAGCTGAGAGTTTTTTCGATGAATCGAGGCCTTCACTTTAAACATGCCATCGTTGGGAAGACTGTTAAAGACGGCGTCTTGCTCCTTTATTAATTTGCGTAAAGTTTCCAGCCTCGAATAGAAGTCCTGAGATCTGCAGCCAAAGGTGCGAGCTCGACGTCGAAGCCGAACTAAGGAGCTGAGCACGAGTTGAATGGATCGTCCGCAACGATAGTCCTTTAAATTTCGTTGATGTAAGACTAGACTGCGAAGTTGTTCGTCAGAAGCGACATTTTCCATTTTCTTATGTCAAAACAATTATATATTCTAGTACCAAGCAAAAAACTGAACTAATATTTTTAAGAATAGAGCAATGTTTTTATACTCACTTTTCAATATGTGCTGCAGAAGAATCGGATGACGCAAAATGCGTAGCCACTGCACTAAGAGTTGAGAGGGGAGAGGGTTGCGCTTCCGAATTAACTGAACTAGGAAGCGGAAACGAGGGCAGCGTCAGAGAATTGGTTGAAAAGTCAAAAACTATTTTTTCGCTCGCGTCAGCCACAGCTGCAAGCAAGTCAAAGCAGAGGCTGCAGGTTTGTTCGTCCCACAATTTTATAATTTTTCTCATCTTGCCCAAGGATACCAATTCTTCAGATTGTGCTTCTGTTGACAGCACAGCGTCCATAAATTTTTTGTCTCCATCAAATATTCTGCCTCTAAGAGTGCTGGCCTGTCGAGCCAAAGAAGAATTATCAGCTAGAGTAGTGGGAAATAATCGTTTCAGAGAACGTATTCGGGTGGTAAGCATTACTGCTCTATGTTTTATTTCCACCACTTTTCGTCCAGCTTCAAAATCAAGCAAAGACATTTTGATGCAAATAAAAAAAACTAATCTCACCTTCTGAGTCAATATTTTTATCTGACTTTCTTCTCCTACTATTTAATATTGGTTACTTTCGCAACCAACCCAAAAACCTACTAACACAATTGGAGAAAGCGAAGAGGGCTACAGGATAGAAAAACTTTTTTTTTCCTCGTTTATTTAAGACCTGAAAGGCGTTTTTGGGGTGGCTAGTTGTAAAACAACAGAGAACTATGTATGCTTTGCTTTATGAGTAACATTTCTCTCTCTCTCTTTCTCTCTCTCTCTTACACACACACACAACACAACATCGCAAAAGAAAATTAGTGTCAAAAAATATTATTTGGTTTATTTCGAACAAAGTCTTCCAAAGCTTCCTATCAAACAGAATATGTTTTACACTTCAAATAATACAGAAGGAAAGAAAGAAGGAAAAAACCAGACAATAAATTATGGCTCGTAAAGATAGATAATTGCAGGTTATTTTTAATACTTGAAAAAAAGAGAACAATTGATGAACCAATATATAATTGATGCATGAGGTGCAATTTAAAGGGCATTTTTAAAGAACCAACAAATAATTATAAATCGATGATTTAATGATGATCGGTTTTTTTCTTCTCTTTTTTAATTCATTTCTTTAGCCTTGAAACTTGACAATACAGCGCTAATAATGAGACAATCATTATCGATATACCTGTCATCACATTTAAATGTGTGTGTGTGTGTGTGTGTGTGTGTGTGTGTGTATTTACGTAAAAATCAATAACAATGAAACAGAGATCAAAACCTATTTCTTACTTCCTTTGTGTGCGAGTCTCGCAAACCAAAAAGAAATAAGTTTTCAATAAAATTATTTTTTCTTATATTTGTAATTTTTAGCAAACAAAATACTATGGCTACTGCGTATTGGCTAGACTTTGACAATGTCGTCGATGTTTTCTTACAAAATCCAAATAATCAGTTTGGACCTCTCGCTCTGAATCAGAAAACAACAACAACCTACTACGAAAGTCTGGGGGATTTTGGTCACTCGATTAATTTGCTGTCCGGAATCAAGTGCGAACTTGTACTCAACTGTCCTCACTGCAGGGAACGCATTAGACTTGATAACATTGCTGTCCAAGTTCAGCAAGATCAAATTCGGGTCTCAATGCAAGAGCAAGAAAAACTCGAGGCTGAAAAAGCCTACAAGCTAATCTGCAAACGCGAAAATGAAATCGAAAATCCGTATGA
>Ga0208483_1000219_pt1 | contig 12852 bp, 9 predicted proteins | sample LakMenE01Jun11ns_FD_150659 | JGI IMG/M metagenome (GOLD analysis project Ga0208483, IMG submission 150659) | Freshwater microbial communities from Lake Mendota, WI - 01JUN2011 deep hole epilimnion ns (SPAdes) | ecosystem: Environmental > Aquatic > Freshwater > Lake > Epilimnion/Euphotic zone ... | reverse complement strand
TATTTAGTGCAACTTTATCGCCATCCCAAAAACGGCGCCTAGAGCGGCGAACATACCAATTTGATAGGTCGTCAATAAACCCGGCAATTAATCCACCAGCTGCTTGAGAGTCAAAGCTTTCAAGGGCGATATCTACATCTCTGGTTACTTTGTTTAGCTCAGACAAAATCCACCTATCCATAAGAGTTAAATCTTTAGAAAGGCGGGTTACAGTGAAGTCAGAAGCATGTGCATAAAGTGAAAAGAATGAGATTGTGTTCCAATAGGTAAGAAGTGTTTTTCTTACTACATCAGAGATTGCATCATGTCCTACACGACGTGCACTCCAAGGAGAGCCTGCAGCCAACATATACCAACGGACTGCATCAGCACCATGCTGGTTCATTAATGGCATTGGTTCTAGAACATTACCTAGATGCTTGCTCATTTTGCGACCATCTTTGTCAAGAATATGTCCAAGACATAAAACAGTTTTGTATGAAGATTTATCAAACACCAAAGTGCCGATAGTCATTAATGTATAAAACCAGCCTCTAGTCTGATCTATCGCTTCGCAAATAAAGTCAGCAGGATATGCAGATTTAAACTGATCGACTGATCCTTCTTTATGTGGATAGCCCCATTGCGCAAAGGGCATTGCTCCGGAGTCATACCAACAATCAATTACCTCTGGTACTCGTGTCATGACCGAGGAACATTCTGAGCAACTGAATTCAATGTCATCAACAAATGGGCGATGTGGATCTAATTTACTCAATTCCTTGCCAGATAGTTTGCCTAACTCAGCCAAGGATCCAATACAAACTGCATGTTTATTCTCGCACCGCCAGATTGGAAGGGGAGTGCCCCAGTATCTGTTTCGCGATACTGCCCAATCAATATTGTTGTTTAACCAATCACCAAATCTTCCAGTCTTTATAGTTTCAGGATGCCAATCAGTATTTGAATTCTCTCTTAGTAACTCATTCTTGATAGCGGTCGTTTTGATATACCAAGATGGTTGGGCGTAATACATTAAAGCGGTATGGCATCGCCAGCAGTGTGGGTAGGAGTGCTCAAATTGTGAGCTTTTAAACATTAAGCCTCTACTCTTTAAATCTTTAATCAAAGCTTTATCGGCCTCTTTGAAAAATACTCCGCCTACTAACTTAATGTCATCTTTAAAATTACCATCAGGGTTAATTGGATTAACAACTGGTAGGCCATACTTTCTACAAACCTCTAGATCATCTGCGCCAAATGCTGGCGCTTGGTGGACTAGTCCGGTTCCATCCTCAACGGTCACATAATCTGCAAGCACAACATAGTGCGCATCTTGAATCTCAATAAGATCAAAAGGTCGTTGATATTTTGTATGTTCTAATTCAGATCCCTTAAATGTGGCTATTACTTTTCGCTCTTCGCCTAATACAGAAGCCAGGTCAGATGCAATTACTAATCTTTCAGTTTTGTCCTCATTGGTTATTTCTACTACTTGATACTCAACCTTTGGGTTAACTGCAATTGCAGTATTTGAAACTAGCGTCCAAGGAGTAGTAGTCCAAACTAATAAACTTGAATCAAGATCTGCTAGCTTTCCTGAAGTTGCTTTGAATCTAACAAAAACAGATGGATCCTTTATTGTTTCGTATCCCTGTGCTAACTCGTGGTCTGATAGTCCCGTACCGCACCTTGGGCAGTAAGGTGCAACTCTATGGTCTTGAACAAGTAGTCCCTTATTCCATACTTGTTGCAGTGACCACCAAACGCTTTCAATATATTCTGGAGACATTGTCCAGTAAGCATCATCAAAATCGACCCAGAATCCCATCCGCTTAGTCATCTCAGTAAATTCACCAACATGGCGCTGAACGGATTCTTTACATTTCTCGTTAAATGCTGCAACACCATACTTTTCAATATCTGATTTACCAGAAAAACCTAATTCTTTTTCAACTGCGATCTCAACTGGTAGGCCATGACAATCCCAACCAGCTTTTCTAATTACTTGCTTACCTTTCATAGTTTGAAAGCGTGGAAATAAATCTTTAAAAACTCTAGCTTCGATGTGATGAGTTCCCGGCTTGCCATTGGCAGTTGGTGGGCCTTCATAGAAACTCCAGCGCTTTGCACCATTTCGATTTTCAACTGATTTTTCAAAAATCTGATTTTGTGTCCAAAAATCTAAAATTCCTACTTCTACAGCAGGTAGATCAATTTGCGCAGGCAGACTATTTATTTCGCGCTTTGGACTCATACTCACCCTGCATTCTAACGCGGCAGATATGCTTTTCCAGAACTCCTTATTTGCCCTCGGGGGTGGCGGTTGGTAATTACATCAGCCAAGCCATAATCTTTGCCCCTCCAGGGGGTATTGTGGCTATTAGGAAATTGTTTAAGAAATCAGCATCTAAAAGCAAAAAGGCATCTACAAAGAAGCCGGGCAAAATTGCTGTGAAAAAAGTTGCCAAGAAGACACCTGCTAAGAAGGTTGCTTCCAAGAAGATTGTAAAAAAACCTGCAGTAAAAGCGCCAAAGCGATCAGCAAATATTGTTAAACCAAAACTAGCCAAGAAGCCGCTAGTTAAAAAAGCCCCAGGTAAGCCATTTCCGGCTAAGTTGCAGACTTCAACTTCAGGGTCCTCGACCACAATTTCTGTTACTTCGACAATACCAAATGCAAATGCTGTTCCTGTTATTGAGGAACGAAGACTTGTAATGTTGCCGCCACCTAAGCCAGTTATTAAATCTAAAAAAGCTGCAGCACTTAAACCTATTAAAGCAGCCCCTGCGCCTTTGGTTGTTCAATCTGAAGAATTGGCATGGAGTGCACCTGAATTAAAAAGTATGAAGATCGAACTGTCAAAAGATTTAGAAAGATTGCGTAAGGAACTTGAGATTGCTGAAGCGGAGATGGAAGATCTGGTTGAAGCAGCCGGTGTAGGTGCAGGAGATGATCAAGCAGATGCTGGCGCTAAGACATTTGAAAGAGAGCATGAGATGTCATTGGTGTATAACGCTAGAGATATGGTCGAGCAGGCTGAAAGAGCGCTAGAAAGAATTGCAAATAAAACCTACGGCAAGTGCGAAGAGTGTGGCAATTTCATTGGGAAAGCTAGATTGCAAGTTTTTCCAAGAGCAACCCTTTGTATGGTTTGTAAACAAAAAGAGGAACGACGCTGAATTTAAATCAGCGAAAATGGTTAGCGGTAACCGCTCTAGTCGTTTTTGCATTGGATTATTTAAGTAAAGAGTTAGCACTTACTTATTTATCAGATGGCCCAGTTAAAATTGTGGGTTCATTGCTTCAACTCAAATTAGCATTTAATTCAGGCGCAGCTTTTAGTTTTGCTTCAAATGCAACTATTTTTCTCTCAACCTTTGCAATGATTGTGGCAGCTTCTATTTTTTATTACGGACGTAAAATTACCTCTACTCGGTGGGCAATTGCGCTAGGGCTAGCTTTGGGTGGGATTTTTGGAAATCTTAATGACCGAATATTTAGACCCCCTGGTGGATTACAAGGTGAAGTAGTCGATTGGATTCAAATTCCAAACTGGCCAATCTTTAATATTGCAGATATGTCAGTGGTTAGCGCAGCCATATTGATTACATACTTAAGTTGGAAGAATGTTCCTGCTATTGGAAATAAGGATGTTAAGTGAGTAACCGCGAGAAGAGAAATCTATCTATTCCTGAAGGACTTAATCAGGAGCGAGTAGATACTGCTTTATCTAGATTGCTTGGGCTATCTCGTAATGTAATTGTGGGATTGATTGAGGCAGGTGAGATTGTAAAATCTGGTACTCCTGTTGGAAAATCAGACAAAGTTTTAACAGGTGATGTCCTTGAGGTATTACTACCTGCAGCTAAAGGCGAGGCTAAATTAGTAGCTACACCAATTGATGGGCTTAAAGTTGTTTATGATGATGAGTATTTAATAGTTATTGATAAGCCAGTTGGAATTGCTGCTCACCCAAGTCCTGGCTGGCAAGGAGCAACAGTTGTCGGCGCAATTTTTGCTGCTGGTTATCAGTTAGCAACCTCTGGCGCAGCAGAGCGACAAGGCGTTGTTCACCGACTAGATGTTGGAACATCTGGACTTATGGTGGTGGCGAAAAACGAAATTGCTTATTCAAGTTTAAAAGAGCAATTTAGACAGCGAAGTGTTTCAAAGGTCTACCGTGCGCTAGTTCAAGGACATATGGATCCAACAGTTGGAACAATTGATGCACCAATCGATCGACACCCAAGAGAAGATTATCGTTTCGCAGTTGTTGCAAATGGAAAGCCAAGCATTACACACTATAAAACCTTAGAAGTTTTTCCGGCGGTAACGCTATTAGAAATTGAATTAGAAACTGGTCGCACACATCAAATTAGAGTTCATTTTTCAGCACTGCATCACCCATTAGTCGGAGATCAAACCTATGGTTCTGATCCTGCTTTAGCGCAAAAGTTAAAGATCGCCCGGCCTTGGCTACACGCCAAGCAACTCGCCTTCACCCACCCAGGAAGTGGGCAGCAGATCTCATTTAGCAGTGATTACCCAGAGGATCTGACACGCTCACTAGAGCTGCTTTCAGATTTAGCCCGCTAGAAATAAAGGTAGTAGTAATCTCACCATCCATGTCGACCTCAATCAAAAATTCAGAAAACTCGGAGAATTTTGTACATCTACATGTACACACCGAGTACTCAATGCTGGATGGCGCAGCAAAAATATCTGAATTAGTTGAAGAGGTGGCAAACCAAAACATGCCAGCGATTGCAATGACCGATCATGGCAATGTTTTCGGTGCGTTTGAGTTTTATAAAATTGCAAAAGCAGCACATGTAAAACCAATAATTGGCATTGAAGCATATGTGGCACCTGAATCTAGATTTGATAAGCGAAGAGTTAAATGGGCTGAGGGTGGAGAAGATGATGTATCAGCTGGTGGCGCTTATACACATATGACAATTCTGGCTGAGAATAATCAAGGGTTATCTAATTTATTCAAACTGTCATCACTGGCATCACTTGAAGGTTTCTACTATAAACCTAGAGTTGATCGAGAGTTACTCTCAAAGTATTCATCTGGGCTTATTGGTACCACCGGCTGTGCTGGTGGTGAGATTCAAACTCGCCTACGCATGGGTTCTTACAATGAGGCGCTAAAGGCTGCCAGTGATATGAAAGATATTTTCGGCGCTGACAATTTTTTCCTTGAACTAATGGATCATTCAATTGATATCGAAAAGCGAGTATTTACTGACTTGCTTAAACTAGGTAAAGATTTAAATCTGCCACCACTTGCAACTAACGATCTCCACTATACATTCCACAAAGATGCATCTGCACACGAGGTATTACTTTGCGTTCAATCAGGCTCAACCCTTGCCGATCCAAAGCGATTTAAATTTGAAAACTCGGAGTTTTACTTGAAGAGTGCAGCTCAGATGCGAATGCTTTTTAAAGATATTCCAGAATCATGTGATAACACATTAATTATTGCAGAACGCTGCGATATTACTATGCGCGAAGGTGAAAATCTTTTGCCACGTTTTGAAGTCCCACAGGGTGAAACTGAAGATAGTTGGCTAGTGAAGGTTGCAAATTTAGGATTAGCAAGCAAACTCAATGGACAGGTTCTGCCAGAATATCAAGAGCGTCTAAATTTTGAATTAGATGTAATGATTAAGATGGGATTTCCCGGTTACTTTTTAGTTGTATCTGACTTGTGCAATCATGCAAGGAAGGTTGGAATAAGAGTTGGACCTGGACGAGGATCTGCAGCTGGATCCCTAGTTTCCTACGCACTAGGTATTACCGGACTAGATCCAATTAAATTCGGCTTGTTGTTTGAAAGGTTTTTAAACCCAGAACGTATTTCGATGCCAGATATCGATTTAGATTTCGATGAGCGTCGTAGATCAGAGATGATCCAGTACGCAACTACGAAGTATGGTGATGATCGCGTCGCGCAGATAATTACCTACGGAACTATTAAATCAAAGCAGGCAATTAAAGATTCCACCAGAGTTCTAGGTTATCCATATGCGCTAGGTGAAAGACTGACAAAATCACTACCGCCTTCAGTAATGGGTAAAGATATTTCACTTAGTGGAATTTTCAATGTTGAAGATGATAGATATGGCGAGGCTTCGGAGTTTAGAAATCTTTATGAGAGTGATCCAGATTCAAAAAGAATTGTTGATACAGCTCGTGGTATTGAAGGTTTAAAGCGCCAGTGGGGAGTGCATGCTGCTGGCGTAATTTTAAGTAAGGAACCATTGCTGGATGTGATTCCAATTCATAGGCGCGAAGCTGATGGTGCGGTAATTACCCAATTTGATATGGGCGCTTGCGAGGCAACCGGCTTACTTAAAATGGATTTTTTGGGATTAAGAAATCTTTCAGTATTAGATGATTGTTTAATTAATATTCAAAAAAACCTTGGCAAGACGGTCGTACTTGAAGAATTACCATTAGAAGACAAAAAAACTTTTGAACTACTTTCTCGAGGAGACACTTTAGGAGTCTTCCAATTAGATAGTGCTCCCATCCGATCTCTCCTTCGATCTATGGCTCCAGATAGCTTTGAGGATATTTCAGCGGTAATTGCTTTGTATCGCCCAGGACCAATGGGTGAAGATTCACATAATAAGTATGCTGATTATAAAAATGGCAGAAAGAATCCAGTAGCTATCCATGCTGAGTTAGAAAAGCCATTAAATGAAATATTAAAAGATACTTACGGTTTGATTGTCTATCAAGAGCAAGTACTGGCAATTGCTAGAAAGGTAGCAGGCTTCACTCTGGGCCGCGCTGATCTACTTAGAAAAGCTATGGGTAAAAAGAATAAAGAAATTCTTGATAAAGAAAAAGTTCATTTCGAAGAGGGTATGAAATCTAATGGATTTTCCCAAGATGCTATTGAAAAACTTTGGCAAACACTTATTCCATTTTCTGATTATGCATTTAATCGGGCGCATAGTGCCGGTTATGGCTTGCTTTCGTTTTGGACAGCATATCTAAAGGCCAACTATCCAACTGAGTACATGGCTGCACTTCTAACCAGCGTGCGCGATGATAAAGACAAGAGTGCTTTGTATCTAAATGAGTGCCGGCGTATGGGCATTAAAGTCTTAGCGCCAGATGTGAATGAATCTGATTCTGAATACACCCCAAGAGGTGTAGATATTCGCTTTGGACTTACAGCAATTAGAAATGTCGGCGAAAATGTTGTTGCTTCAATCATAAAGAACAGAACAGATAAAAGTAAATATTCAAGTTTTGGTGATTTCCTAACAAAAGTTGACTCCATTGTTTGTAATAAAAAAAGTATTGAGTCGCTGATTAAGGCTGGCGCCTTTGATTCATTAGGACACACTCGCAGGGGATTAATGATGGTTTATCTTGAAGCATTGGATGCAGTTTCAGAAGCCAAGCGTGCTGAATCAATAGGACAATTTGATCTCTTTGGAGCAACAAATGCTACGACCTCTGTAAGTGGAGTAGAGCTTGATATTCCTAAAATTGAATGGGAAAAAATGGTTTTACTTGGTTATGAAAGAGAAATGCTGGGGCTTTATGTTTCTGATCATCCGCTTTTAGGGGTAGAACATATATTAAAATCAGTTTCAGATTTCACGATTAGCCAGATCTCCGAAGTCTCGCATGATCAGGTAATTACAATTTGCGGCTTAGTAACTCAAATTCAGCGCAAAGTTTCAAAGCAAGGCACTCCATGGGCAATAGTTACTGTTGAAGATTTAGAGGGAGCAATTGATGTTTTATTTTTCTCTAACTCTTATGCATTACATGGAGTTAACTTAGTAGAGGATCGAATTGTTGCCATCAGGGGCAGAGTAGATAAAAGAGAAGATCAAGCTAGGGTTTCAGCACTTGATTTAACTTTGCCAGATCTTAATTTAGTTCCAACTGGCCCACTTGTTATCTCGATGGAAATGGCTAGGTGCACTCCGCCGATAATAGATAGAGTTAAAGAGATTTTACGGTCCCATCCTGGTGGACGTGAAGTTCACTTAAGACTGGCAGATGGCGCAAAAAGTACTGTACTTAAATTGGATGAAGGACTAAAAGTTGCAGCCTCACCAAGCCTAAGTGCAGATCTTAAAACTGTGCTTGGCCCTGACTGTCTACTAGTTTAAGTTGTAGTTCGACTAATTACTGCTTAGTTTATTGGTAACAAGGCGCTAACCCCTTACGGCACAATATGCATGTGAATAAATCTCTAATGAGCTTAGATGAATTTCGTGAGCACGCTCGGGGAAATAATGTTATTCCAGTCGCTCGTAGAGTTGAGATCAAAAATGAAACTCCACTTTCAATATATTTAAAATTAGCCAGCAATAGAGCAGGCACTTTCTTACTTGAATCAGCAGAGTCAGGAATATGGGCACGATATTCATTTATTGGAGTAAATAGTCAAGCAACCCTAACTGAAGAAAATGGATTGGCGGTTTGGAGTGGGGTAATGCCAGCAGGAGCACCTAGCGGTATTGATCCACTATCGGCACTGAGAATTTCAACTACTCATTTGCGTTCACCCAAGTTACCAAATCTTCCGCCTCTTACTGGAGGTTTAGTGGGCTATCTTGGATATGAAATTGTCAGAAGATTAGAAAAAATACCTTCACTAACTATTGAAGATGTTGATATACCAGAGATTGCAATGATGCTGACCTCAGATTTAGCAGTATTTGATCATCAAGAGGGCACAGTGACTTTAATTGCTAATGCAATTAACTGGGATGGAAGTAATGAAAGAGTAGATGAAGCCTATGCCAATTCATTGATTCGACTAGATAAAATGGAAAGTGATTTAGGTAAGAACGTTGAGACTGGCTTGACTGCAATCCCAAAGCGCGTAGATCCGCAGTACTCAAGAAATACTACAGATGCTGATTACATTGCAAAAGTTCTTAGAATCAAAGAGGAAATAAAATCAGGGGAAGCATTCCAAGTAGTACTTTCACAAAGATTCTCAATGAAAATTGATTGTGATCCATTTGAACTATATCGCGTGCTCAGGGAACATAATCCAAGCCCTTATATGTACCTATTTAGATTTGATAACGGTTTATCGGTAGTTGGTTCAAGCCCTGAAGCACTAGTTAAGGTAACCGGAGATCAAGTAATGATTCATCCAATTGCAGGAACTCGCGCCCGCAGTCTGAATGAGAAAATAGATAACGAGATATCAGAAGAGCTACTTAAGGATCCTAAAGAAAGAGCAGAGCACTTAATGCTTGTGGACTTAGGTAGAAATGACTTAGGGCGTGTCTGCATACCGGGAACGGTTGAAGTTACTGAATTTATGCAGATAGAAAAGTACTCTCATGTCATGCATATAGTTTCGACAGTTGTTGGCAAGCTATTACCAAATCTAAAACCAATCGAAGCATTACTTTCGGTATTTCCAGCCGGTACCTTATCTGGGGCGCCAAAGCCGCGAGCAATGGAGATTATTGAGGAAAATGAAATTAACCGTCGGGGAATCTATGGTGGAACAATTGGTTACTTAGATTTTATGGGCAACATTGATGCATGTATTGCAATTAGAACTGCTGTTATTAAAGATAGTACTGCATATGTTCAAGCAGGAGCAGGAATTGTTGCAGATTCAAATCCTGAACTTGAAAATCAAGAGTGTATTAATAAGGCAGCTGCAGTACTAGGTGCAATTGCTACTGCTAATAAAATGAAGGAAGAAAAATGAGATCTTCAATAGTAGGGAGTTTATTTCTAGTCGCAATCGCAACATACTTAATTATACGTTTGAGTAGGCGCACCAATTCAGATAGGTATCAGGTAAAGCCCAAAAACAAATGGACTCAGCTTTCTGAAGGAAAGGATCCAACTGATGATTGAGTCCAATGCTCTAAGTGGAATTATTGAAGGTGTAATTGAGGATGTTTCCAGAAGAACTGTTCCGATATCACAATTGAAGGAAGAGTTAACTAACGCACCTGTGTTACGAGATGCGTATGCGGCTCTAAGTAAAAAGGATATGAGTTTAATAGCAGAGATTAAGCGCTCATCTCCAAGTAAAGGAGATCTGGCTGCGATATCTGATCCAATTTCGTTGGCAAAAAGTTACCAGCAAGGCGGAGCCGATTTAATTAGTGTATTAACTGAAGAGCGAAGATTTAAAGGAAGTATTTCAGATCTAGTAAGTATTAGAGAAGCGATCGATCTTCCTGTACTTCGTAAAGATTTTATTGTAAGTGAATTTCAAGTTTTTGAATCACGTATTTTAGGAAGTGATTTAATATTACTAATAGTAGCTTGCCTACCAAAGTCACAACTGATTGACTACTATCAAATTGCTACAGAGCTTGGCATGAATGTGCTAGTTGAAACTCACACAATAGATGAGTCAGAAATTGCGCTAGATATAGGAGCTAAAATCATTGGTGTTAATTGCAGAAATCTTAAGAACCTTGAGATGGATAAAAGTACATTTGAATTAATTTTGCCTAGGTTGCCAGAGTCAGTAGTAAAGATTGCTGAATCTGGAATTAGCAGTCGATCTGAGGTTCAAAGAGTTGCAGAGTTAGGCGCAAATGCAATTTTAGTGGGTGAAACCCTTGTTAAATCAGGTAACCCAATTCATACAATTAAAGATCTTCTAAATCGCTAAATATCTAATAAACTTAGCCAATGGAGAGTAATAGTGTTAAGGGCTTTGATTCAGAAATAGTTGGACACTTTGGTCCATACGGTGGTCGCTTCGTGCCAGAAGCTCTGATTGCAGCACTTGATGAATTAGCTGATGCTCATGTAAGAGCTCAAGCAGATCCTGAATTTCATAAAGAATTAACTAACCTGCACAGAACATATACCGGAAGACCAAGCATTATTACTGATGCTAGAAGGTTCTCAGAGTATGCAGGGGGAGCTAGGGTTTTATTAAAGCGAGAAGATTTAAACCATACTGGCAGTCATAAAATTAATAATGTACTTGGGCAAGCATTGTTAACCAAGCGGATGGGAAAGAAACGAATAATTGCAGAAACAGGAGCAGGACAACACGGCGTAGCATCCGCAACTGCTGCAGCACTTTTTGGTTTGGAATGTGTTGTGTATATGGGTGAATCTGATACTAAACGCCAAGCATTAAATGTGGCTCGTATGAAATTACTTGGCGCTGAGGTTGTGCCTGTTACTACTGGATCTAAAACATTAAAGGATGCAATAAATGAGGCAATGAGGGATTGGGTAACAAATGTTCAAACCACACATTACTTATTAGGCACAGTTGCAGGCCCTCATCCTTTCCCAACCATAGTCAGAGATTTTCAAAGAATTATTGGCGTTGAAGCGCGCCAACAGGTTTTAGATCTGACCGGAAAACTTCCAGATGCTGTGCTTGCATGTGTCGGCGGTGGATCAAATGCAATCGGAATATTTCATCCATTCATTGAGGATAAGTCAGTCAGATTAATTGGCTTTGAGGCTGGTGGAAAAGGTGTTGAAACAGGATTTCATGCGGCAACAATTTCAGGTGGATCACCTGGAGTTTTGCATGGAACTAGATCATACGTTTTACAAGATAAGAATGGCCAAACAGTGGAGTCACATTCAATATCTGCAGGTTTAGATTATCCAGGTGTAGGTCCAGAGCACGCTTATTTAAATGACATAGGCCGAGCTGAGTACCGTCCTATAACTGATGATCAAGCAATGTATGCATTCTCGTTGCTTTGTAAATCAGAAGGAATAATTCCGGCAATTGAAACTGCACATGCATTAGCTGGAGCATTAGAGATTGGTAATGAGCTTGGAAAAGATGCAACACTTCTAATTAATCTTTCTGGCAGAGGTGATAAAGATGTTCAGACGGCGGCAGATTATTTTGGAATTCCCCTTTAATGCTTACGCAATTAGATAATCTATTTGCCCAATCTAAGAGTCAAAATCGAGCCATTTTAATTGGTTACCTACCTGCTGGGTTTCCAACGCAAAGAAAAGCTAAAAAAATAATAAAGGCGATGATTGATGGCGGGGTAGATGCAATTGAAATCGGATACCCATATTCAGATCCAGTAATGGATGGGCCGGTAATCCAGGCAGCTTCGGAAGAGGCGATTAATAATGGTGCTGGCGTTAGCGAAGTTTTTGAACTATTAAAGACAAGCGTGGATTTTGGAGCACCATCTGTTGTAATGAGTTACTGGAGCCCGATTGAAAAGTATGGAGTGGATCGATTTGCACATGAGGTTGCTAAGAATGGTGGCTCTGGGATTATCACTCCTGACTTAACTTATGAAGAATCTAATAATTGGAAAATAGAGGCAGAAAAGAATTCACTTAACAGAATTTATGTAGTTGCTCCTAGTAGCAGCAATGACCGCTTAGCTAAAGTTACAAATGAGTGTTCAGGATTTATTTATGCTGCAAGCCTGATGGGTGTAACAGGGGCAAGAACATCAGTCTCAGTAAATGCTAAGCAACTAGTCGAGCGTATTCGGAGCGTTTCTAATAAACCGATTGCCGTAGGATTAGGTGTATCAACTAGTCAACAAGCGCAAGAGGTAGCTACTTACGCTGATGGGGTTATTGTTGGGTCTGCTTTCATTAAGATAGTGCAAGAGTTTGGTGCAGGTAGAAATGGTTTAAAAAAGATTAAGCAACTTGCTAAATCTTTATCTGAAGGGATTAAAAGTGCAAGATAAATTTAGGTTAGCTCAGCCTTGGCTAACATTGCTTGCTCGATTAATTCTAGGTGGCGTATTAATTGCTGCCGGAGCGCTTAAGGTAGGAAATTTACAGCAATCTGCAATGGCAGTTAGAGCATATGAATTGCTTCCTATTTGGATGGCAAATTTATTTGGCTACGCCTTACCGTGGATAGAGATCGG
>Ga0208483_1000210_pt1 | contig 13155 bp, 3 predicted proteins | sample LakMenE01Jun11ns_FD_150659 | JGI IMG/M metagenome (GOLD analysis project Ga0208483, IMG submission 150659) | Freshwater microbial communities from Lake Mendota, WI - 01JUN2011 deep hole epilimnion ns (SPAdes) | ecosystem: Environmental > Aquatic > Freshwater > Lake > Epilimnion/Euphotic zone ... | reverse complement strand
TGAACAACTTCCTTCTGCCTATCTTATCTTCCGGAGTTAATTAACTATATCTGCTTAGACCAACGAACCCTTCAGCTCACTTTCTTAGTTTCGCCTATAAGGAACTCATCCATTTTGAGGAATTTAAGGTTTCAATTCAGATATAGTAAAGAAAACGTTTTTAGATTCAGGTTAGCTAGCTAGCAAAATGCAAAAAACCGTTGAAAAGGTTGTCAGCCCCTTTAACAATTTTCAAACTTTTTACTACCTAGGGACTAGCATGGGTTATAGACTGTTGTAAATACCACTTTGTACTTACATAGCAAGGCTTCACGTCACGTTACCGTTGTACCACTCCCTGTGAGTACCTCCATGGACCGCGCTGCGATGGTGAACTTTTGGTTTCCCTACGCACCTTCAGCCACGTCCCGGTCGGCCGTACTTAGTTCTTCACCCAGGTTTTGGAATGCCTGCCCTGTGCGGGATTGCTATTCTCCCATGAGACTGCCCTAAAGTGCCCTGACAAACACTTAAGGCTGAGTGTAATACATTCCAAGCTTAAACAACCAGACTCAACTAATCTCCGCTCGTTAAGCTACCCTAAAATTTGCTTTGGCCACCGTTCCACTCAACCCGCTATTTTAGGCCGAATCGAACTCTACCCTTTTTATAGGGTTTTAAGGCCTCAATTCAAAAATTAGAATAAGCTAACTTGCCATAACTCCAAAATTGAGAAGTCTTATGTACAAATAAAGATTCACGTTGCTTATGTTAACTAAAGTGATCAGTTTTAGCTAATCTAGCAACTTAGTCTAATCGCTAGTCTTTCATTAGTTCTAATTAACTTCCATGATACGATAGATTAGCTACTTATCTTACTAGCCATTAGCTTAGCAAAATACGTGCTTTACTGACCGCGCCATGTCATTGACGCCCCTCAATCTGGTCTAAAAGGCTTTTCTCAAACACTTAACAAACTATTAAGATGCGCTACTACGCCCAGGTGCGCGACAGCACCCACGTGGCAAAGGCCCTTGGCGAGTCTCTAGAGTAGGTCTGAAGACCAGAGAGGTTTGTCAAATGCGTTGACTAGAATAATCAGACCTGTGCGATAAGACTAGTCTCCCTTCTAACTAGCCTATTAGTGACCGAGCGTAAATACCCATAAAGATATGCTAAGCTAGCAGCCCCCAACTAGACCTATCTCTTTCTAGCCAACTAGCTAAAGTAAGCTATACAGAGACAGATTAGACAAACTAGAACAAGACAGAGCGATATTAGTACCCCATTGAATCTTTATTAGATACGCTTCCCATTTGAGTTTCCCCCTTAATAGTAATAGTTACCCGCAAATGAAACACAAGTTTATAACGATGGAAATATGAAGCCGGTCTGTGCGTGTTGCTCCGGCAGGGTCCGTATTACGACTCATAAGGAATCTTGCCTAAATCTAGGCAGGAGCGGACATGCACAGCCCACCTTACCCCAATGCTCATTTATTCATACACCCTGCATGTATTTACAATGTACCGGACCGCCATAAGCTGGCCGGTGAATAAAGGCATTTACAAGTATATACAAATCTGCATATACAGGATCAATGAAAAGGGAGGGTAATCGCAATTACCCAAAATGGGGATTTGACCAAGGATGTCTCGACATGGTCTAGTACGTACATAAAAACCTTATACTAATTAAGGAAAAGTTTCCGTACTAAAGGTGGTGATTTAAGGTATTAAACTTTAACGTCCTATGGACGATTTAACCTTCCTAATATGAAGGTTTTGACTAAGTGGGACTCGGAAGGTTCCCATAGCAGAAACGCTCTATCTTAGTCCTTCGGCCTTCCATCTATCTACAAATTATACAAATTAAAGCCCATAGTTTAGAAGTCTCAAAGGAGAGGAACGCAGCGTTAACGACATTCCCCCCTTGAGAATACTAAACTATGGACCTCGCAGAAAGAAAAGACGTTTTCGATGTTTTCATCCGGCAAACTTTAAACATGTTCGCCGGTACCTTCTCTTGAAACGACTGAGCCCGTGCTCAGCCTATGGCGTCTTCCGCCTCAACGTTGAGGACTTTGCCACCGATCGACCCCGTCTTGGACCGACCAGTGTGAAGGAGCCGTCCTCCACGACTTCCTTCTTGTCCATGGCCTTGTTGGCATCGGCCATGGTCGCGTCGTTGTTGTTCACGACGCTCGCGACGACGACCGCTTTGGCTTTGGTCGCTGCCGCTGCAGCCTTAGCTGCTTGCCTCTTCCTCTTCCGCTTGTCTTTGGCCACTTGCTTTGGATCAGGTCGGTCGCCCTTCCCAGGTCCGGCAACGGCCTCCCGTCGGTCCTCACTGACGTTAACGACTTCCGGGTTCTCAGCTGTCTCGTCAGTATTAGTTGACAACTTCGCCAGTTCATCCTCTAAACCAGTAGAGGCTGACGAAGTAGTCTTCTCGATACTGACGACCTCCGCGTAACTTGGCTGTTCTGAAGTTTGTGCTGTACTGAGCGGTGTTGAAGGCATACTCGAGCGGGCTCGAACTGATCCCGATTGAGTCAGTTCACACTCAATAAACCTACCTCCTACCAGTTGATATAATTGCCCTTCTACGAGGCCTTCAACCAATTTGGTCGATGGGTCCGAAATGGCAGCCTGAACAACAGCCATTTCAGCATCATCAAGCACAGGAGCTGACGGCTGCACCGTGGGCACCGAAGTTTCCACCGGGGCAGTCATTAGCTGCTCTGCTAAAGCTTTGGCTTTGCGCCTTTCGAGCCTGGCTAAGTTCTTCCGCTTTCGCTTCGAAACTTCTCCGGACTCGGAAACTGGTTTACCCTCCGCCTTCTTGATGAAGTCAGCCTCGGATAGGGATTCGTGAAAGTGCTGATTATGGTGGATCAGACACCTTTGAAATCTATCTTTGGCCGTTTCATAAAGTTGAGCCTTCCTACTCAACTTGGCAAAAGACTCATCCCGCCGGACTTGGGTGGACCCTACTCCGGTAGCACAAGGTTTACCAATTTGATTAGGTTGGCTGGCCTGGTTCGAACTTACTGATTCAGGCTGTGGGTCCGAATCAATAACTTCTTCTATCCGGATCTTCTTCCTAGGCAGACCAACCTGCCCGGAAGATGACGAGATAGTTGAACCAGCCCCCGAAGTTGAGCAAAAGCTTTGACCTCCTTGAGGCTCCCAAAATAAATTTGATGGCTTACGATAGGTTGGTATTGGTCTTGAACTCCATTCCGGACTCACTAATTCATAGGGCCGATCGAATGGGCGCTCAAACCTCCACCAAGGGTAACCCCAACCCCCGGGAAAAGGGTTTCGCCACGGCGGTCCATAGGTTTGGCCCTCGCCCCAACCTTCTATGTAAGTAGGAGGTGGAGGCACCCGCGGACGTCTCTTTTTCCGGCCTTGCGGAGTGGATGAATCCGACATTCTGGAATAAAACAGCCAGATGTTATTTGTGAATAGATTTATAGCTGTACTAACTGTAACTCGACAGCTATTTATATCTATTCTGGGTTAGACTATTTCTAGCCACAGACTTTGCGTGAAAATATTTACTTTCCGCTCGTCATAGTACGTTAGACTTCCCTCGTGAAACTAACGTAGCATAAAAAGCGGAAACTTAGTCTCGCTGAGATCCTAAACTACAGCGTAATCGCCAGGACGTCAGCTTACCGTTTTTAATGTAAGAAATGCAAACAAAAATACTTTCACGCCATTCTAGCAACTATGAATATTAAATATTAGGACTTCTATATTCTATGTTGCTAAAGCATCTTTAGTTAATTTATCTGTTACAGGGACAAATTTTCTAAAGGACATTTTGTTTCAAAGGTATTAAATTAACAATGGGCCTAGTGTACAGCCCCTTGCTATTTCGAATAGTGACTTTACGAACTTTTGTATCATCAGAAGGATGGACTTGCTCAACGATAGCTAATTTCCAACTACCTCTAGGTTGGTTAGTATCTACTTCGATTACTAAGTCTCCTTCAGCCAATTGGTGCTGTTCTTCCTGCCACTTACTAGTGTTCCTAAGCTCTAGTAACGTCTTTGTCAGAAACAATGACCAAAATTGGTCCAAAAGCTCGCAAACTCTATGCCACCTTTGGGAATGAGTGTTAATTTTGTCAGTAGTTACACTACCACCGAGATCTCCAAACAAAAAGTGATTAGGGGTAAGGATGAGCTCCCCCTCAGAAAGTGAAAGTCTACTCAGTGGTCTACTGTTGACTAAGCTAGCCACACGATAAGCTAAAGTCCGAAACTCATCCACTGTCAAATCAGATGTGTGGCAAAGATTTTCTAATACTCTTTTAGCTACTCCGACCATTCGTTCATAGATTCCCCCATGATGAGGTCCTCTAGGAGGTATGAATTTCCAACAAACATTGGCCTTCGTAGTTGCTATTAAATCATCTGTCTGAATTGACCTTACCCAGCTTTCTAATTCCTTATCTTTTGACACGAACGTCGAGAAGTTGTCTGAGAGAATGGAATGCGGCATTCCTCGAATGTCAACAAATCTGGAGATGGCATTCAAAGTAGCCGACATTGTCATTGCCTCCGTCAACTCCAAATGGACGGCTCTTGTCTGTAGACAAGTAATTAAAAGAAGGTAAGTCTTCGGCTTAGCCTTTCCTCTACCTGGTGCTTTAAGTTCAAATGGGCCAGCAAAATCTAAACCACAATTAGCAAATGCCTTCAAAGGCTTTTCAAATCTCCAGCTTGGCAAAGCGGACATTTGTTGCTTAATTGGGGTCGCTAAATGCTTTTGACAGACAAGGCATTTCGATCTTACTGATTTCAGAGTGTTATCTAAACCTAAAATCACATAACCCTTGCGAATTTCTGCCTTGCAACAACTATTCCCTATCGTATGTGCAAATTTGAAATGCGCTGAGCTAATTATGAGTTTTGTCAGAGATTCTTGCTTATCTAATAAGACAGGATACCTAACCTCGTAGGCTAAGTAGTCAACGTTTGCTAATCTACTTTTCGACCTTAAGATACCTGACTCGTCTAGAAATGGCAAGAAACTCCGATACGGTTTAGAAACTTTCTCTCCCTTTTTAAGTTGTTCTGAGACTTTAGATAAATCTTCGCTGTGCTGCTGCGATCTTCTTACCAAAAATCTAATGGCTAGCTTTCTCGCTTTAGGGTAGTCCCTTTTCGGGTTTGCTAGTTTAAAGATTAAGGTTGCCAAACTTAGAAGTTGATCGTAGCCATCCCATACTTTCCCGACACTAAATTTACTTGGATCTATTAGACCTTGTTGAGCCATGTCTATTTGACCTGTAAATAGTTTCTTAAATTCATTCTTAGCTTCATCGTCTATATCTTTGGGAGGAATAAATGGCTTAGGCCAACTTGTCATGGATTCGGACAAGAAGCGTGGGCCGTTCCACCAAAGTTTACTTCCGGCTAAATCTTGAATTTTAGGCAGTCTAGTAGGGATGTCAGCTGGATTTAAATCTGTAGGTATATGTCTCCATTGACTGGGCTTGCTATGCGTATGGACTTCGCCTACTCTGTTTGCAACAAAAGTTTTAAGTGCACTGGACGGAGAGTTTATCCAGTAAAGACAATTTGTTGAATCAGTCCAAAAAGTAATAGTGCTTTTATCTATGTCCATTGCATTAGCAACTGTCAGCCCTAGTCTAGTACCTATCACGCACGCTGCTAGCTCCAAGCGGCTAACAGATTCTGTTTTCGTTGGCGTGACCCTAGCCTTAGCTGTGATTAACGTTACTGCAACAACCTGACCTTGGTGACCTTGGTCATGATTTTCCCCCCTTGCAATAACGTCACTTTCATTAAAACCATCTACCTCTAGTCTATTTAAAATTCTAGCGTACACAGTAGCCGCAAATACTTTTGTGCTAGCATCTACAAATACGTGTAGCTCGACTTTTAAATTTTCCATGAGGCCGATATGCCTGGGAATTTTAATGAGTTTTGGTAATTCGAACAGTTCATCTAGCCAAACTTTCCATAGAGTTATATATTTATCGGGAACTGGTGTATCCCAGTCTAAATTTTCACCCCAGAGTGTTTGTAAGATTGTTCTAGCTCTAACAGTGAATGGTGAGATAAGACCAAGAGGGTCGTAAACGGTCGCACTTAACCTCAAAATTAATCTCTTTGTCCATTCGCTTTTAGAGACTTTTGTGTGTGTGTTTACCGCATTAATGAATTCGATCGTGCTTTTATACTTAGCATTGTAAGTGAGCAAATCGGTATTCGCGTCCCAAACCATTCCTAAAACCTTGTTACAGTCAAAAATTTCTTCCTTGTCTTCAAAGTGAATCTTCGACGATAATAGGTCTTTTGGGAGTGATTTCAACGTTAACTTAGAGTTAGAATAGAATTTTTGAATTTTCATATCCATTCCCTCAGTTACCTTTGGCAGATCCTCTACTAGCTTCACACATTCCCCCTCGCTGGGACGGCTGACAATGGTGTCATCCATGTATGTGTCGGCTATTAGAGCATCACAAGCTTCCGGATAACTATCTCTAAGCTTTAATGCGTGAGTGGTAATGACTTTTTGACTAATATCCGGACTAGCCCTGTTTCCGAACAAAATTCTGTTCCACTGCCAGAAACTATCGTTCCACCAGAATCTGTGGTACCTCTTGTCTGACTCAGTTAGTCTGATCCTAAGAAACATTTCACTCACGTCAGCTGTAAAGGCGTAACGATACCTTCTAAAGCGTAACAGAATTGCAAATAAGTCATTTAATCTGTTTGGGCCTTTCTCAATTGCTCCATTCATCGATCTACCACTTCTATCTTTAGCTTTGGCATCAAATACCAATCTTAAGCTAGTAGTGTCTTTAGTTCGATTCACCACTGGAAAATAACTGAGAAAGTAACTGTCAATTCTTTTGATATTTTCTTTTTTGGTGTCAATTTTCTCGATGTACCCTTTATCAACGTGGTCTTGTAATTTAACATTAACCTCGTCTATGCTAGTGCCTTTCTTAGACAAATACGCTCCAGCGTTTGTCCTCGATTGCCTAGCTATGACCTCGTTCATGTTGTTTACAAGATCAGGTCCATCACCTTTCCAAGGAATTTTACAAGTGTAATAACCTTTGTTAGATCCTAAAGAAACAAATTGCAACGACATTTTACTATCAATAAGTTTTTCCTCAGGTGACCACTCATTTTCAGGTCGTTTAGGGTTTTTGGCAAAACCTAAACCTGTCGTTCTTATTTGATCTTTAAGGCCTAACTCGTCTAGGTCAAAACTCTTGCGAACTAAAGCATCTAGATTTCCATCGAAAGACATGTTTAAAATAACTATGTCCTTCCCTAGTACCTTTTGTTCTATTTCTTGAATAGGCAATTCAAAGGGTTTCGAAAGTCAATCACGAATCAAAATGTTATGCACCCACACGGAGTGCGAGGTGTCCCCCTTGAACTTGGGTTCACTTGGGCCAACACAGGTCCACCCCAAAGGCGATTTCACGGCCCAAGGGTGTTCTGGGTTAGCAGAAGAAACAACCTTTATGCCCCGCATTAGTGCATGATTGTCTGTGCCGATCAAAACATCGATTTTGGCAGGTTTTGGTAGTTGAACAAATGGGACATCTCGAAGATGTTCAAACTTTCTCTTTTGTTCAGACCAGTCAACGACGCCGGAACGTTTCGCCAGATCTTTAACCGTCCAGGCTTCAAGAGCTTGCGAATGTCTACCGTCGACGTCTGTCAGTACAAAAGAGACAAGACTGCTCTCAACCTCTACCTGTCTATCGACGTAATTGACTTTTCTAGTGACTGGACCTTGAACAACTTTGGCCCTCAGTTTTGATGCTAAAGCCTGATCAATCAGCGTGGAGTTGGATCCGGAATCAAGCAGAACAATGATTCGTTGGGATTTACCTCCTGCTTTGACATCGCAAACTAGAGTCTGGAGACTAACAGCACCGGCTCTGGCCACGTGGGAAACATCCACGTGAAAGGTCTCGACCTCGTCAGAGTCACTGTTAGAGTCCATCTCCTCAAAGTTGATCTCGTTCAAGTCAGGTAGATCACTACAATCACTATCTCGATCTTCGTAAAAGACTGCACCTTTTTGGTTGACGTGCAAAAGTGGGTGATGGTATCTGACGCAATTTTTAATCCCACAGGGCTTTCCCTGGTTGTAAGTGCATTTTGAAATGCGATGTCCGGAATTCAGGCAGTGAAAGCACAACCTGTTTGCTTGGACAACCGCAAATCTCTGCTTTACTTCCAGAGTCAAAAACTTCCTACATCTGAACATAGGATGTGCCGTCGAACAAAGAGGACACATCTCTGTTGAGATGAAAGATGTCTTTGGTTTGAAAACGGGCTTTCTAACCTCCCTGTTAGGCTTGTAATCAATCGCTAAAGTTTGCTTAGGCTTAGCGTCAGTTTTCACGTAACGCTTGCCTAACTTAACGTCAGAATAAACCTTGTTTTGGGCGGGTGGGTGGGTTTTACTAAACTTGCTCTGCTTGGCTTCTAGTTTAGACACTTCTACTTCTTCCACTTCATCAGAAGTCTCGGGCTCGCTGGCGTCTACCTGGTAGGTGTCAGCGAACTTCAAGCTGACCGACTTTTCGTCGGTGAACTCCCTGAGCCTCTGGATTAATGTGAGTTTAAAGCTTACGAAGCGCATAATCGTATTGAATGTGTCTTCCAATCCGCTTTCGGCCAAATAGAGAAGATAGTCACTCCCCACTTTCTTTCCTAACTTTTTCCTTGCTTTCTGCGACAAAAGACTCCTTCTCTGAGTAATTGAATGAGCGTCTACCCTTCGGTAATAGTCTCGGACTGTGACAAAGCTATCATTCAGAGCTTGAAGATCCTTCAAGTCGTAGCCGGAAAGGGCTTTGACTTTTTCAAACTCCTCCTGAACTTGCTGATCTTGCCTGATGTCCCCCCCATAACGCCCATCTAGAACTTCCCAGATAGTGTCGTATGTCGTTTGGTCGATTTGGTACCTAACAAACCTTTTGCATAATTTGTGAGGTTCCCCTTCCATACTTCGAAGCAAGTACAAGACTTTCTCCACTTCGGTGATTTGCCTCGCTCCGTACGACTGTTGGAATGAAAGCTTCCAAAAGGCGTACTCCTTTTCATCACCCGTGAACTTAGTCATTTTGTATCTGTCTAGACCTTTCAAAGGATCATTGGCGTTAGTGAATGTGCTGGAATCGTTTTGCCCACTAACGTTTCCTCCCCCAACAGCTCCATCAACTCCGGCTCCGAAACTAAATCCCTTTGGAGGACCCTTGTCACCTGGTGGCTGTCCGCCGCCAGCTGCTCGGCTTCCCCCTTCGGCATTGTCTCTAGCTTGACTTGATGGGCTTGAATGAAAAAATTGATCGCCTCCCCTTGTATAAGCTGAATTTGGACCGCCATCTCTTTCGGTCTTTCGGGCATTTCTTTCTGCCCTAGATTGCTCGTAATTTGCCCTACCTCCTTCATCCAGATCATCCAAAACTGAGCGTGTCTTCGGAATTGCTCCCAAAGACTCTGAATCTAAAGGCACACCTCTGGGCTTAGTTAAGTCCGGCTGATTTCTAACTTGTTCTCTTTGAAGTTCAGCTGTCAGATTAAAGTTTATCCTCTTTTCTCTGTCAACCTTCTTCCTCAAATCGTCCTGCCTGAAATCAGCTTTCTTCAACTCTTGGTCCTTTCTAGCTAACTCTTCTCTCAAAGCAGCTTCAGTGAAAGCATTTGCGCTAACTAACTTTTTAAGAAAAGTAACTTCATCGTCGCTAGAGTCCGAGCTTGAACCAGAGTCGGAACTCGATTCAACCACAGGCTTTTGCTTTTCTGGAATTACTTTCCCCGGACCTTTTCCTACCGTAGGGGGTAGAGGCTGTTGCTTGGTTACCTTTGCCTCCTCGAAGTGCACCTTGCCGGGTGCTTTCTTCGAGACAGCTCCAGTAGCCGGAACAACAGTCTCATCGTCGTTGTCTCCCTCAGGGTTATCTAAGTTAGGTTCCCCTTCAGGATCAACATCTGATTCCGGATCTGGAAGCACCCCTGCTCCTTCACCTTCCTCAGTCCCAGCAGTTTCTACTTTAGCCTGACTGTCTCGGCGTTTCTCCAGCGTAGCTATTGTCGCCTTAGCTACCTTTTTGTAAGCCTTCATAGTTTCAGTCTCTTTTTTGGTTGGCGTATGAATTTTAGCAATCTCTTTTTCTACTCTATGTAGGTCAGACAGATTTTGAATAGCTCCCCTTGTTAAGATGTTCCACTTTTCGGCAGAGTTCTGATCAGTCTGAGCCGACCTGTTCAACCTCGTTACAACTCGGTAGACCTTAGTTCTCTTTTTCTTTAGCCATGCCAAGAGACCATCTCCATCGGCATCAAGAGCTGCGGCGCCAGCAATGGCCTCGTCCTCAGATGGAACCTCTTCAACATCCTCAGTGGAGATGTCGAGAGTGCCATCCAAGGCGTTACCAATGTTAGCCAGCTCCGGATTGCCATCCGGATCTGTAGTTGACATGCCTAAAGCTTGCCGAAATTCGTCTTAACTTGCAAACACAAATTGACTCAACGAAATTTCACTGTAGAATGTTTCGTGGTCTCGTAAGTTTTAATTTTACTTGTATGGAAAGTTCTATCTTTACAAAAATTACTTAAACCTCGACGACAAGGCTCTAGCTTATTTTTGGACACTTAAAGACAAAACTTTATTTGAGATGTTTCTATTTGTGGAATTAACTCAGAAAATGTCAATTTCAAATGACCGGTGTGTGAAGAAATTTCAAGCGAACGTTTCTTCCGGCCTTAAAGTACTTTAATTTAATTGTATTAATTTAACGCTCCCTCGCTAACGGAGACACGCCCAACGTACTGTTTAAACTTGTAAGCCGTAGTACTGCCTCGGAGTCTTATCGTACTATTGAACTAGTTTCTTTAGTACAATAAGTTAAACCGATTCGTACTATTTAGTACTTGTCCAAACGTTTTAGTTTTTAGCGAGCCCTCGTTAGTTTAAGAGTGCGAGTAACAAGTATGAACGTTTTGATATAGATAGCAAACTATGCTATTAACCATAAACGTGTTAGCTTAGTACCCGTACGACTTATTCACTGCTCGTCGCGTTAAATAACAAAATGCAAACAACATTGACTTTTTATGAGTAATTTAAGACTATTCCACTTTAGTCTGACAGTCAAATTCCTACTTGTTCGCTCTATCGCCAATTGGCACCTAGTCCTAGGTCCTTAAACAAGAACGATCTAGCTTACCAAAGCTAAGGATTTAGGCTACCGTTGCGACTTGAACAAACAAAACAAACAACTCGTGACTGTATTAAGCTTCTCTAATAAGCTTATTTCACAAAATGCGAACTTGCTTTTTCTAATTTAAGTAAACCTTTGTCCTTTAAGGTTACAATTAGTTCGTCTTTTATTAATTTTAATGTAAATAGGACACTTAATCGTGATAGCTTTCTATCAAAGCTTGTTTGCAAACACAATTTTTCAATTTTATGGCTATGGTTGAATCGCCAATTAACCCTTAGTGGGTCCGAAACAGTGGTTAGCTGCTCGCTGGCTTTCTAAGTCGACTTGTGAGGGTGATGTTCCCCCCTTGGACTTACCCAAGTCCAACTACGGACTGTGTACCGAACAAGTGACTAAAAGCTACAGACCCTCTAACGGGCAACAAATCTCTCTGCGGGGTGCAGGTATCTTCACATGTACCTAAAGCAGATTAGTGAAATTCCCCTTCTTTACTTATTTGTCTTAGTAAACTTGAGGATAATCACCTGAGATCCGTTGACACAATTTAACCCTGGCCCTGCTTGTCAGATGTCCAGACGCTCCTCCGTACTCAAACGGCAGCCTGAGTTTGACAATCTGATGCTGAAAACATGTGAAGTAGACCAGTATTAAAATGTGTTTTACTCCAAGTTTGTGTGTTAGTAGTGTTAAACACTAATCGTTACGTCTAAAATTGTCTATAAGACTAATATTTAAATTGTTTCCGCTCATGAACTACGTTAGTTATTTCTATACAAAACAACTACATACGCTAAGCGGAATGTATCTAATTTTTAGTCTTAGCGTTAGTTTTGTTATTTTTATTCTCGTTATGCTTATCACACTCTAATATAATGGTCTAATTGCTAAGCTGTCCAGTTTCCTGGGTAGCTTCGCACTTAGTTTTCCATTTATAATATTAATGTTTCGTAAACAAATCAAACCAATCCGGTTATGAAAATTAAAACTAGTCAAGAGACTTCACTAGCCCTATCATAATTTTACTTTCCCCCCATGATTAATTGGACTTGTTCCGAAACATGAAACATTACAAACAGCCATTCTAATTTACTTTATTTATAGAGAAGGACTGCCCTCAATGCGTACATTTAAGGCCAGTCCTTATCTAATTTAGCTTCGATATAAGCTATGTCGTTCGTAAACAACTTAGCTTATATTTTCGGCCTAAAGTAAATTAGATTAGAACATTTTAAGCATAATTTTTTCTTCCTAACTAAACGTAATAGCTTATAGCATCGTTAAGTTAATAGCGAGAATATAAAACATTTTTAAATCAGTTGGCTTTAAGCTTTATATGAACATTTTAAGAAAATGGCATTCTAAAATGATCTAGCTTAACTGATACATACTGAACACGCAAAATGTTACAAAATTTCATGAACAGCACGAAAATTGCATAAAATGGAAACCTAGCCTAATATATTGAAATCGTTCGCAAATTAAGCCCGATTATTTAATATTTTAGGCCAATCGGCCTAAATTATAGCATATCGATTGCTCGATTTCTATAACTTTTGCCAGTGTTTACAAAAATGCATGAAAATTCACATACCTCTTCCAAATGTTCGTAAGGAACTTTTCTTAATAAATATTAACCGGAGTTAACATTTACTAAGTTTTGGAAGGAAATTTACCTGAGGTTGGGAATAGAAACACTTAGGTTGTTCCGAAGATTGTTTGGGCCATGTCGGGAAACTTCTTACCTCGTGGGCTCGATGGAGCGGTTACGTTGATTAACCTGACTAGAACTAGCATGGACTGATGCTAGTTAAATAGCTAACCAACCTAACCTAAAAGTTTATTATTGTTTTTGCCCAATGGCCAAACTTAACTTCTTGAAGAACAAGGCCAGCAATACATGGCCCTGAATAGGCACCATGCATGTGGAC
>Ga0208483_1000208_pt1 | contig 13175 bp, 10 predicted proteins | sample LakMenE01Jun11ns_FD_150659 | JGI IMG/M metagenome (GOLD analysis project Ga0208483, IMG submission 150659) | Freshwater microbial communities from Lake Mendota, WI - 01JUN2011 deep hole epilimnion ns (SPAdes) | ecosystem: Environmental > Aquatic > Freshwater > Lake > Epilimnion/Euphotic zone ... | reverse complement strand
GAATAGAGAGAGTTCTTTTCCTTGGCTCATCATGCGTCTATCCAAAGTTTGCCCAGCAGCCGATTCGGGAAGAGTACCTACTAACTGGAGAGCTTGAGAAGACCAACGAGGCTTATGCCCTTGCCAAGATCTCAGGGCTAAAGCTTGTTCAGGCCTATAGAAATCAATACGGCCACCGTTGGATATCTGCGATGCCCACCAACATGTATGGCCCCGGTGACAATTTTGACCTTGAGAACTCGCACGTTCTGCCAGCTCTAATTCGAAAGTTTGATGACGCTAAAACCAGTGGAGCCAGCTCGGTTACTCTTTGGGGCTCAGGTTCTCCTAAAAGAGAGTTCTTGCACGCTGATGATTTAGGCAGCGCTTGTATTTTCCTATTGGAAAACTATGACGACGATATTGCCATCAACGTTGGGGTTGGGGAAGATGTCTCAATCAAGGAACTAGCAGAAACCATTAAACGAATCATCGGCTTCGAAGGATCCATTGAATGGGACTCATCAAAGCCAGATGGAACTCCAAGAAAGCTTCTCGATGTTTCTAGGCTTACCGCTTTGGGCTGGAAGGCAAAGATCTCTTTGGAAGACGGGATTTCTTCTACCTATCAGTGGTACAAAGCAAATCAAAAGAGCTAATTAGCTAAAAGTTTCTAAAACTGCCATCGCTGCGTTGTGACCTGCAATGCCGCTAACGGCGCCGCCTCGTCTTGCCCCTGCCCCACAAACCAACAGATTCTCTCTTTTGGTTTCCACTCCCCATTTTTGGGCAGCGGTAGCTTGTGATTCGTGGTCCTCAAGAAATGGCCAGGCAAGTGCTCCATGGAAGATGTTTCCTCCTGGGAGCCTCAGAACATCTTCAAGGTCTTGGGTGGTCTTTACCTCTATACAGAGTTCACCATTGGCGTCAGTCATCAGTAGATCCTGGATGTTTTCTGCAAGAACTGAATTCAAAGAAGCAAGCACTGCCTGCTTGAGTTTTTCTCGCATGTCGTCTTGGTCTTTGCCATCAAGCAGAGCGTGTGGGGTGTGCAGGGCAAAGACCGTTAGCGTTTGAACGCCTTGCTCCTGCAGCTGCCTGGACAAAATGCTTGGGTCAGTCAGTGAGTGGCAGTAGATCTCGCAGGGCAGAGGATTAGGTATCTCACCGTTGGATGCTTGCTCAAAGGCACTTTGTAACTGGCTGTAGTTTTCGTTGATGTGAAAAGTTCCCCCAAAGGCGGCTACCGGATCCAAGGACTGGTCCTTGAGTTTTGGTAAGCGCTCCAATAACAGGTTTACTTTCACCTGTGCGCCATCCATCTTGGTGGCCGCTGGAACTATGTTTTCTACTCCGGTTAGTTTCTCTAACTCCGTCGGGGAAACATTAGCCAGGAGATACTTGCCTTGAATCGATTGCTGGTTTCCTTGCTGGGTGTAGACAACTGTGTTGTTTTTACCTATGGAGCTAACATCGCAATCAGCCAGCAAGGTAACTCCAAGCTGCTTGGCTACTTTGTAGAGCGAGTCTGTCACCTGACCCATACCGCCGATGGGGATGTTCCAATCTCCGGTTTCATTACCAATCACGTGATACAAAAAGCACTTGTTGACATCTAGGTTTGGATCAAGATTGGAACCAAAGGTTCCAATCAATCCATCTGTTATAACTACCCCTCTAACTAGATCCGATTCAAAGCTTTCTTCAATAACTTGGCCTACTGGTTGTTCAATGAACTCTTCCCAGATCTGGTCACTACCTGAAAGCTCTCTTAGCTTGGCCTTGGTTTCAGATCTGGTTGGAAGCGGATCAAGCACTGTTGGAAATAGTGCTTTAGCTAGCAAGGTGGTCTTTCTATAGAACTCATGCCAAGCTTCTGCGTCTTTGGTTGTCCCGATTGATTCAAATGAAGAAGCGGTAGCTACCTTGTCTTGGTTATCCACTAGGAGGCCTTCATTGGTTCCAGGTTGCGGTGTATAAGAGGAGTAGCGCCTGGGGGCTAATTGGATATCTAGCTTTAGGTCTTCAATGATCTTTTTTGGAAGAAGTGAAACGAGGTATGAGTATCTTGAAAGCTTGGCCTCTACCCCAGCAAAGGTTTGCTCAGACACCGCTGCTCCACCGAAGGTGGAGAGCCTTTCCAGCACAGTGACTTTTAGCCCTGCTTTTGCCAGATAGCAGGCTGCGGTTAGGCCGTTATGCCCCCCACCTACTACTACGACGTCCGTTTTCATCTCTCAATTATGAGGTCGATCGTGGGGAGGCTAAAACCAATCCAAGTCACCCCATGCTGTGGGCTAGCCGGTTGACGGCCACCAAAAACGCCTTGAAACGGCTGTTCTATAAGGGATTATCACGACTTAGTAACATCTGCCCAAAACGCGACTTGCCATGGACTGATTTGTGCTACTTTCATGAGAAATTAGTCAATCGTTTGACTAAATTGGAGGCGTAATTGATCCAAGCAACGCTCGCAGATGTTGCAAAAGCAACAGGGGTGTCCGTTTCGCTTGTTTCTCTAGTGCTTTCCGGTAAGTCTGCAAAGCGCTGCTCAGCTGCCACAGAGGCAAAGATTAGGAAGGTAGCCAAGGATATTGGCTATCGCACTAACCGTTTAGCTAGATCCCTTAAGGAACAGCAGACCAAGACCCTTGGAATGTTGAGCATCGAAGTTGCCACTACTCCATACGCGGGCCAGCTTCTATCAGCCGCTCAGAAGACGGCCAGGTCTCACGACTATGAGCTTTTGTTTGTTGAAGTCGAAAATAATCCTAAGTCAATCGAGGAAGCTTTTGGTTTGTTGGGAGAGCATCAAGTAGTTGGAACCATAATTGCTGCATATTTTCACTCACCAATAAAGCTGCCGACAGTGTTACCTAGAAATTTAGTTTTTGCAAACTGCCTTCCTAACAAAGGTGCTTATCCAACTTATGTCCCAGCAGAGTATTCCTCCTATATGCAATCGCTAAAGGTGCTGGGCATCGCTGGACACAAGAACGTTGGATTGATTATTGATGAATTTGAGTGGCCGGCTGTTAAGGGTAGAACCAGAGCCTTCTTTGATGCAGCTCAAAACTTTGGGTGGGTTAAACCCAACGAGCGAATCTATAAAGTATCTGACGCAACATCTGTAAATGGCTATCACGCAACTCTGGAAATGATGTTGCGCGATCCAGAGATCACGGCAATCGCTTGTTACAACGATCCCATTGCTATGGGCGCATACCAAGCCTTGCTAGAGCTGAAAATCAGTATCCCTGAGCAAGTTTCCGTTGTCGGTTTCGACGACTTGGAATTGATTTCCGGAGGTTTACGCCCCGGATTAACCACAGTCCGCTTACCCCATTACCAAATGGGGCGAGAGGCAGTGGAAAGACTCATCGATATCTGCGAAGACAGAGATGAGAACCCAAAAAAAGTAGTTGAAATCCAAGGGGAACTAGTGGTGCGTGACTCTGTTTCGGTTCCAAGAAACCCAGCAACCAGCCACTCATCATTCAGGGCTTCAGCTCAATCCAATCAAGAAGAGGAAAAATGATAAAAACAACTAGAGTTCTGCTAGCTGCTTCATTGGCTGGCACGCTTGTACTAACTGGTTGTGCGGCAACAGATGGAGCTAGTGGCGAACCAGTCAAGGTTTCGATGTGGTCACACGCGGCCGGTAATGATCAGGAAATTGCGACCGTAAAGGAAGCTATTACTGACTTTAACGCCAGTCAAACTGCCTATGAGGTAGTTCTAGAGGAGTTCCCACAGGAGTCCTACAACGACTCCATCGCTGCAGCTGCAGCGTCGGACTCTCTACCTTGCATCATCGACGTCGATGGTCCAATCATGCCTAACTGGGCGTGGGCGGGTTACATGCAGCCACTAGCAATCGACTCGGCTCTTGAGGATTCACTGCTTGCTGGAGCCAAGGGTTACTACAACGGAGAGCTTTACTCCGCTGGAGCCTGGGACGCTGCTCTTGGAATGCTAGTTCGCAAGTCGACTCTTGAGGCAGTTGGTGCGAGAGTGCCAACAGTTTCAGAACCTTGGACATTGGAAGAGTTTGATGCTCTTCTAGCAGACGTGGACGCTACCGGCGACTACGACTACGCAATGGACTGGGGTAACGGCTGGACTGGTGAGTGGTTCCCTTACGCTTACAGCCCACTTATGCAGAGCTTCGGTGGAGACCTAGTCGACCGAGACACCTTCGAAAGCGCTGATGGCGTAATCAACTCAGCAGAGGCTGTTGCCTTTGGTGACTGGTTTGGATCAACCTTCGCAGATGGCTATGCAAACCCAGCACAGACCGGTGACCGGACTGAGTTCATCGCTGGCACCATTGCAATCCAGTACAACGGTAACTGGGCTGTAAAGGATGCCGCCGAGGCCCTTGGAGATGACCTACTGATCCTTCCGCCACCAGACTTCGGTAACGGACCAAAGATCGGTGCTGCTTCATGGCAGTTCGGTGTTTCCGCAACATGTGACCAGGCCGAGGGTGCGACTCAGTTCATTGAGTTCATCCTTCAGGACAAGTACATCGTTGCATTCGCAAACCGCATTGGTTTGATCCCTGCTACTGCTACCGCAGCAGCTGAGGTTCCAAACTATGCACCAGGTGGACCATTCGCTATCTTCGTTGAGCTATCAAACGAATTCGGTGTACTACGCCCACCAACACCTGCTTACCTAAAGATCTCCACGATCTATGAAAAAGCAGTTGCTGATATCATCAACGGAGCAAACGCCAAGCAAGCCTTGGACGCTGCAGCCGATGAGATTGACGCTGATCTAGCGGACAACGACTTCTACAAGTAAGTCGTCTAAGTTAAGTCTTGGGGGTGTGGTTCACCACACCCCCAAGACCCTTACCAAAGGAAAAGTTGATGGCAACCCTGAATCTTTCCAAAGGAAAGCTCTTTAGCAACAGCCTCGAGGCCAGATCTGCGAGAGCTGGCTTTTTATTTGTTTTCCCAGCTGTATCGATGATGCTGCTGTTTCTGGTTGCGCCCGTAATTCTGGCATTCTCGCTAGGTTTCACAAACGCCAAGTTTGCTAGCCCAAATGAGCCCGAGTTCACAGGAGTAGATAACTTCGTAGAGATGCTCTCGTTGGGCCAGGTAACTGTTCCAGCTGACCCAACTGACGAGAACGTAGCCTTTGATAACCTTCGCAATTTCACCAAACCAGGAAACAACACTCCATACGCAGGCATGCAAGTGCTTACCGAAAGCTACAACGCTGATGGCACTGAAGTGGACTTCACCATTGCTGGTGATGCCTTGTTCTGGAAGTCTTTAGTAAACACCCTAATTTTTGCCGGCGTTATTGCTCCCTTACAAGGAGGCCTTGCACTGGGACTTGCACTTTTGATCAACTCCAAAATCAAAGGCAAAGTCTTTTTCCGAACGGTTTACTTCATACCTGTTGTGACATCAATGGTTGTTGTTTCGATATTGTTCATTTTCTTTTACCAAAAGGACGGCCTAGCAAACGTTATCTTGGACGCTCTGATACCCGGCTTCGAACCTGTAGCGTTCCTGGCCAATACCGATCTTGCGTTGCCAGCAATTATCTTTATGTCTGCTTGGCAGGCGGTAGGTTTCCATATGATTATTTGGCTTGCTGGTTTGCAAACAATACCCGCCGAACTCTATGAAGCCGCCACGGTTGATGGTGCGAATAAGTGGCAGCAGTTTAAGGCTGTAACCTGGCCGGGCCTAAAGACCACGTTTGTATTTGTCTTGATAATTATTTCAATTCAGGCGATGGGAATTTTCACCCAAATTAACGTCATGACGCAGGGTGGTCCGCTGGATTCAACTACAACGGTTGTTTTCCACATCTTCCGAGAAGGTTTCCGGAAAAATGATATCGGTTACTCCTCCGCTTTGGCGATTATCTTCTTCATTATCGTTGTGACTATTTCGATTATTCAGAAACGCCTAACCAGGGATAAGGATTAGCCATGAAGACTAAATTTTCCCTGGGTTTAGCCGTTCAATACGCTTTGGCAATTTTCTTTATGTTGCTATTTAGCCTTCCACTACTTTTCATGATCTCCTCCAGCTTTAAGGATCCACAGGCAATCTTTGGAGACGTTAAGTCTTGGAGAGCATTCTTCCCGGTTGGCGATGTCAACTTTGATCAGTATCTTGGAGTCTTCGACAGACTCCCCCTTGGACAATTTCTATTCAACTCAATTTTTATTTCAGGCGTCGTGGTTTTGCTTGGGCTATTCGTTAATAGTTTGGCCGGTTATGCGATTGCCCGTTTGAAATTCAAGGGGCAAAACGTGATACTAGTGGCACTCATTGCAACGCTGGTTATTCCATTCGAAACCATCGCAATGCCGCTTTTGGTGCTTGTTAACGAACTTCCAAGAATTAGTTTTGAAAATGGAACCGTCGAGCTGACAACGGGTTGGCTAAACACTTATCTGGTTCAGATTGCGCCTTTTATCGCATGGGGATTCTCAATATTCTTGTTCGTTCAATATTTCAAGACCATACCTAAAGAGTTAGATGAGGCCGCACTAATTGACGGTGCAGGATTCTTCTCGATTTACTGGAGGATTATTGTGCCATTGGCTGGCCCTGCATTTGCAACTAGTGCCATATTGAGTTTCCTTGCAATTTGGAATGCATACCTTTGGCCGGTGATGGTAGTGCAAACCGAATCTCTTCGTACTGTTCAAGTCGGTTTAGATTATTTCTGGGCTTCTACGAGTGAAGAAGGAACTCAGTGGGGAGAAATTATGGCGTACTCAACTCTTATTACCGTCCCAATTATTATTGTCTTTGTCATGTTCCAGCGGGCTTTCGTTGCCTCGGTGGCTTCTTCTGGAGTGAAAGGTTAAAAGTTGCTAACGCTAAATGATTCATGGGTTTGGGATAGTTGGTACGTATTTGACGGAGAGAATCATCACGCCTTTTTCCTAAGAGCATCTCGGGCACTTGGCGATCCACATCGACGGCACCGCCAGCCTTACATCGGCCATGCAATTTCTAAGGACCTAAAGAACTGGACTCTGCTCCAAGATGCTATTGCTATCTCCGACCCGCCGGCTTTTGACTCTTGGACTACGTGGACCGGCAGTGTTATCAAAGGCGATGATGGCCTGTGGTGGATGTTTTACACAGGGACTTCTCGTGAGGATGGCGGAGATGTTCAGAAAGTTGGAGCTGCAAAATCTAAGGATCTAATCTCTTGGGTAAAGGTTTCCTCAGAAGCATTAGTCGAAGCAGACCCCAAGCACTACGAAATGCTGGACTACTCAAAATGGCACGATCAAGCCTGGCGAGACCCATGGGTGTTTAAGCACGAGGATGGTAAGTGGCACATGTTTATTACTGCTCGAGTAAACAATGACTCGCTCGATACCCGCGATCGGGGAACACTTGGACATGCTGTGAGCACAGACCTCATATCTTGGAAAGTTCAACCCCCGCTGATTTCAGGGGCTTCTGGATTCGGCCAGTTAGAGGTTTTCCAGGTAGAAGAGATTGACGGCAAAGCGGTGCTCCTTTGGTGTTGTGGAACCGACGAGCTCTCCGCAGCATCTAAGCAAAAATTTGGCGAAGGTGGAATGTTCTCAGTAACTGGTGAGAGCCTACTTGGGCCATTTGACATGACCAAAGCAACACGGTTTCCTCACCCGAGTATTTACGCAGCTAGAGCGGTGAAACATGAAGGCAAGTGGTTCATGCTTGGATTTATCAACGAGGTTAATGGAAAGTTCGTGGGTGAGATATGTGACCCGATTCCGCTAAAGGTAAGCGGTACGGGGTTAATCGTGAGTTTGGACTAACTTTCCAGAGGTTTAGCAACACACACCTCTAGGAGGCGAGCCTATAGCCCTGACTAGCTAGTTTTGTGGCTAGCGGACCCTTGAGAGCCACTGCGATTCTCAGTCCCTTGAGACTGCAGATTATGTGACTGCTAGGAAGTCAATCTTCGGGCATCACAATGTTTTTTTGCTTGAAAAACTTTGGGCGGTCATAATTGGATTCAGTCCACAAATCAAGAAATAGAGGTTCCAGTGCCAACATCAAGAACCCTTGTCGTGGTCGAAAACGAGTCCCTACTTCGAGATCTAATTGCTAGATCTTTGGAAGCCGTTGGTTTCCATGTAACAACAGCTGCCAACGCATCAGATGCCAAGCGTGCTTGTAAGGCGGTTGATCCAGATGCCTGCATCGTGGATATCGAATTAGGCCCTGGACCTGATGGTTTTGATTTTGCTGAGTATCTAGCTAGAGAGTCACCGGACATTGGTGTTGTCTTCCTAACTAATCTTCCTGATCCAAGATTTGCCAAAAAGGATTCCAAGGCGGTAAAGCAATCGCAGGCCTATCTTCGAAAGTCACAACTGGTTGATTCCAAAGAACTAGTTGATGCCGTCAATGCAGTTCTAAAAGACGAAGGCGTTTCCAAGTTTCGTCATGACCAAGCCGAGGGTAGACCTCTTGCTGACTTGTCTAAGCGCCAGCTATTAGTTCTTCAGCTGATGTCGGAGGGGATGTCCAACAGTCAGATTGCTGAAGCTCGTGGAACAACCGTTCGTGCAGTTGAGGGAATGATTTCAAGGATTTTTCAAGCGCTTGATATTGATGCCAATGGATCTGGCAATGCTCGCATTGCCGCATCAAAGGCCTACCTCAGCGCTGTTGGTGCGGTAGCGACTGATCAGTGACCGAAGCGTACAAACCTCATCGCCCGACGGCCAAGAGGCTATTTCAACAGGTTGGTTCTAGATACGCACTCTCTAACCCGGTACTTTTACTTTTCCTAATCCCCGCTTTTGGCGTTGGGATAATCTTTGATCAAACAAGATTTGACTCAACTTTTGAGTATCGACTCATCAGCGCAACCATTGGTTACATCGCCACCATCATTCCCTTGTTGATCGCTCGAATTTTTCTGCCCAATAAACCAAGGCCCAGTCGGCCCGCCTTAATGATGGTTGTTTTCGCTCTGACGGGACTGATTCGCGGGGGAACACTACTTGAGTTCTCAATTTTGTCTGGGCAATTTCAAGAAGGGGAGTTGGTGTATCGCTTAGTCGGTGGCCCGCTGTTTACCTTGATTGCCTTGGTCTTGAATGCGATTGTTGCATCGAACTACGCAAGGCATAAAGAAGCACTTGTTTTATTAGCGGCCGAACGCCTGAGATTGCAGGTGAGATCTGCTGGAGTGTTAGCTCGGGTCCAACAGCAGCAAGAAGAACTCGCGTCCAAGGTGGAAACATTGATAAGGCCTGCCATCAGAAAGATTCAAGAAACTTTCACTTCAGATTCCTCATCAGCCGTGATCATATCCCTACGAAATGCCGCTGATGAAGTTGTCAGGCCTCTAAGTAGGGAAGTGGCCGAGGGGCAAGATGATTTGAACTTTGAAAGCGAACCGGCTGCCGTCCGAGTTAAGTCAGCTCTTCCAAAACGAATCATTCTTGGGGAATTCTTGATTCCTTTTTGGGCAGCAACTATGTCAATTGGGCTTCTTTTTTCAAGCGCGGTTCTACTCGAGACGCCGGTCACTGCATTATTGGTGTTGTCTCTAATCTTCTCTCTCATATTGGGCTTTGGTCGAATCATGCAGGTTCTGACTAAGTCGCTGGAGATTCCCACTTTCTTAGCCTGGTTTATAGTTCCACTTATCTACGCTTTTCCATTGACCGCTTTTTTTGTTTTGAAGCCAATGATAAACATGCAGGCAACCAACACTCAAATTTCGACAGTGATTGTTTTCGAGTGGGTCCTAGGACTACTTCTTTTCTTTGCTCAAATTGTTCAATTACAGCGCCGGGAGACCACCGAGCGACTAGGGGAAGTAAACCAACAGTTGGAAGTTATTTCCTCCAGACTCTCTCAGGAACTTTGGCTAAACCGCAAAAGACTGGCCGCGCTATTACACGGGCCCGTACAAGCAGCTCTTTACGCTTCCGCGATGGGTATTGCCCAAACCACCAACCCAACGCCTGAGTATCTAACTAAGGTTCAAAAGGATATCGAGACCGCTCTTGAGCAGCTAAACAATCCAAACCGACTTGAATCCGAGACCTTGCTATCGGTTCTCAACCAAGTGAAAGAACTGTGGTCAGACAGTGTTGAAGTTGAAATTGAGATTCCAGCTGAACTAGAGGCAGCAATCACTAAAGAGCCTTTGACCTGTGAAGCAACAATTGAGCTGACTCGGGAGCTGGTAACAAACTCCATCAAGCACGGTCATGCTCGCTGGGTAAAAGTCGTTATCAATCAAATCGACCCAACTAGATTCAGCGTGGAGGTAACAGACAACGGAAAGTCACTTCTCGAAGGTGCTACCCCGGGTTATGGAACCAAAGTCCTAAATGAGCTGAGCCTGAACTGGGAGAGGACAAGATTGGGCGACACAACGCGTTCTTACGCAGAAATGGTTCTGGCACCAGATAGCGTCTAGGTTCTATGCCTAGACCAACTCCTACCCGCAGACCACTCAGCCTTCCTCACCCCAAGAGACTGGCTGAGAGTGACCCTGCGCGCGAAGAAATGCTGCGTCGTCACGAAATGGCAATGGCACTAGATCAACCGGGCTATAAAGATCCAGTAAATGGAAACTTTGTCTTTACAGCTAAAGAACTTTCCAACTTTGAGCGCTGCTGCGCTATGGAGTGCAGGCACTGCCCTTTCAAGCGATAGCTGCAATAACAGCTGCTAGTTCTGCTTTAGTCGGTGGCTCTGCCCCAACTCTTTCGCAGGTGATGCTGGCAGCTATAGCTGCTATCCGAGTTATTACAACCAACTGATCGTTTGAAACCGCTGCCAGTTTTTGATCTGGAGCTACACCTAGAGCATCAATAGCTAACAGTCCACTGAGCATGTGTGCGCAGAAGGTATCTCCCGAGCCCACGGTGTCTTGCACCTTTACCGCCCGGGAGGCAACATCAATTCGGACCTTGTTCTTGCGGTAGATACTTACGCCATCTGGGCCTCGAGTGACAAACGCAATCTGCTCGCTCTGGCCAATCCAGCCCCAAACAATCTCATCCACGCTAGATCCAGGCGCAAGCTGGTAGAGCCAGTTGATGTCATCGTCGGAGGCTTTAACAATATTTGAAATGGAATTGATTCGCTCCACTCTTTCGCGCTCAACTGCTGCATCAAAACCGAGGGCTGGGCGAACATTGATGTCGTGAGAAAGGGTCATTGAGCCCGCTTTGAAAAATTCGCTGGCCCAAGATTCGATAATGATGTTTCCAGGACCTAACGCCATAGTCAAACAGCCAAACTGCAAAGCCTTGGCTCCGATTTCAGAAAGCTTGGCTGCGGTCGGTAATTCTTCGCGGGTGAAGTTCCAGTCAGCGGTTCCTTCAACGTAAAACGAGTACTTGGCTCCACCGCCAGGACCAATTGATGCAATTGCAAGAGAGGTTGCCTCGGGAGCATCAATTGCGTAATCAAGGCCAACACCGTTTGATTCAAGACGAGTTCTAATTTTCTGACCGAAAGAATCTGAAGATATTCTTGCAAGAAGTTGCTGAGGGGTCCCAGCTCTTGCTAGTGCGATGGCAACGTTGGCATTGGCTCCGCCAACTACCGCCTGGTAGCTGCCAGAGTCCGCTTTACTCTCAATTAGGTCAATAAGAGCTTCGCCAATCACCACAATCATCCCTCAAGTTTATGGGTCGGGCGTAGTCTTAAGATATGGCAATCAAACTAGCTAAACAGGCAATCATTACCCCTCTTATTGGCCTTGTGGTGGGCTGGACATTGTTTATGTTCGCCATCTACTCAGATCTGTTTGTTTTCCCCATTTACGACAGCCAGGGAATGTATCTTGGGGAAACCCAGATCGTTCAGATTTCCACCTATCTATACCTGGTTGGAATCGTCGTCTTTGGACTGCTCGCTCTTCGAGGTCAGCAAATGTCCCTGCACTCAAGAGAACTTGCTGGCCTAGAAGCACCACTTCCTCGAGCTGCGCACAGATTCACTAACTTGACTGTGGTGATCTCTCTGGTCGGTGGCTCTATTTATGCCATCGGTAATTTCCTAAATGCTTTCAATAGCTTTGGCCAGGAAAACGTGAACCTTTTGGTTCGCTTATTTGATGTTTATGTGCCAATTGTCTTGGCAACCATCCTCGTGATTTACATCTTGCTGCGTGCTTTTGTTTACAGAAAGCAAACCGTCAAGCAGGCCAAGAAGCAGGTTATGTCCGAGTCGGAGAAAGCTCTTGGTCTTGGCTATGCCATTCCAATCTTGTTCACCGCGGTCGCAATCATCTTCGGACTGGTCGTGTACGACATCACCAGAACCGATCTCCAGGTCTGGGTTTGGGTAGTTATTCAGGTCATCATCGCGTTGGGTATTCTGCTTGGAACTAGATTCTCCTCAAAGGCCAAAGCTGCCAAGGCAGCTCCTCCTAGAGTTAGACAGACCTTGGCAGCAGGAGCTGCGAATTTGAACTTTGTGCTCTCTATTGTTTTTGGAGCCACCGTTTCGATTATGTCTTTCACATTCGGAGCTAGCGCAATTGAGTCTCTAAGAATTTGGCCAGAATATATAGAACCAGCTGAGGGTGAAGAGTTTGTTTTCGATCCGGGTTGGGAAATGGCGCCATTTGAGTGGAGCTGGTTCTTTGAATCGATGGTGCCAGCACTTATATTGCTTTTGATTGCAGCGGTTGGAATCTATTTGTTTATCACCGAGCGCAATCAAATGTCTTTGGTTTCAAAAACCAAGAAAACCGCAAGTAAGCCTGCCTCGAAGTCAGCAGCTTCCAAGAAAGCTGCACCTAAGGCCAAAACCAAGCCCAAAGCAAAGACTGCTGCTCCAAGAAAGCGCAAATGATTTTAAGAGCAAGCGCCTTGTTGTTTGATAACGATGGCGTACTGGTAGATTCGCACGCCGCAGTAAATGTTGCTTGGGGAATCTTGGGCGAAGAATTTGGACTCGAAGGTTTCTCGATTTCAAATCACTACGGAACCAGAGCACAAGATCTAATTCTTGAACTAGTGGGCGAAGCTAGGTTTGAAGCGGCTAACAATCGGATCAACGAGTTAGAACAAGCCACCGCTGATCAAACCCATGCCTTACCTGGAGCAGTAGATCTTTTGCATTCACTGCCCGCTGGTATTTGGACAATCTGTACCTCGGCGAATTCAAACCTAGGCAGGGCCCGTATCAAAGCGGCCGGGCTACCTCTACCTGAGCAGTTTGTTA
>Ga0208483_1000206_pt1 | contig 13217 bp, 7 predicted proteins | sample LakMenE01Jun11ns_FD_150659 | JGI IMG/M metagenome (GOLD analysis project Ga0208483, IMG submission 150659) | Freshwater microbial communities from Lake Mendota, WI - 01JUN2011 deep hole epilimnion ns (SPAdes) | ecosystem: Environmental > Aquatic > Freshwater > Lake > Epilimnion/Euphotic zone ... | reverse complement strand
CCCCCCCCCCCTTAAGGCTCTGAGGACCTAAGACCATAAAACTTGACACGGTTAGGTCATGCCCTCACCCTTTGACGATGCCCTAGCCCGAAGGGCACCTATACAGAAAACATGAAATGCCCCTACCTGCGCTACCCAATGGGAAGCCTCCCCAGGGAGCGCAGGGGAGCCTCCCCCTATTCTGACCAATGAAAGAAGGGGTTAAGATTACATCACAAAAATGATGTCATTTTCCCCCAATTGGAGCAGATGAATCGCTCCTTGACCAATCAGAAGAGCTTCCTATCTAGTCCCCCAACTTTAGAGACCATTCAAGACCTAGAGACCATGGGACATATATAAAGAGCCCTTAGAGACTTTGAACTCTAAGTGCAGGATAGCTCAGCTCACTGGATAGTGCCTAAATATTCAGTTAGAGCCCAACTCAGCCAAATCAGTAACCTACAGTGCCCTACACCTTCACCTTCATCTTCGGACCTTGCGGTCCCTTGGCACTTTACTGATTTTTGGGTGTTTCACCCAGAGCTAAAAGGTAATTGCTTTTGGAGCCTAAAACTTAAGATATTTCCAAGTCCAGTCTCCAAGTAAGAACCTTACATCAACTTTACCACCCTGAGTAGAAAAGATACCAAATTTACAAGTTCAACAAAATACTGAGTGTTGCTTTCCAACTTTTCAAAACACACCTTGTGCATTTTACAGTCTATTTGTCCCTTTATATTTAACCATTAAACATCACGTGTGAAATTGTATTTGTATTCTATATCTTTAACTCGTCACAGACTCGACCATTTAGCTTGTAAGGAATTATATATTGAAATAATATTGTTCACAGTTTTCCCTTGAGAAGTTTGTTTAAACAAGGTCTAAAGATTTACAGCAAATACTTAGAGCGCCGGAGATCAATTATTGAACATCCTACATTTTGATTAACAACATCTTGCACTGATAGTCTGAGCAGAATTTTTACAATCCTTTTCTTCTCTCTAACTCTTAGACTAAAACACCGTTTATTAATAACCTGCCACCATTTCCTGTGTATTGTGTGCAATCTTAATTATATTTCTCTTTGCTATAATTATCTATCATATTTATCCAAACCATATTTATCCCCATATTTATCCATTAATAAATTTTATCAGCATCTTGAAGAGGACTTTTAATGATACTCTAGGGTTGTACTTATAGATATTGATCAAGAATTTCTCTCTAAGTCTCCTTTCGATTATTGACAATTTGTCTCCAATACTCGAGGCCGCCCAATTTTGTCTAATAAGACCCGCGTGGCAAAACAACATTCTCCCTGAACCAAAGACGACTTTGGGTAAGGTACAATCCGAATTTGGAGTACTTTATTCTTCTAAGCCACCTAGTGTACGCATTCCGCAAGGACGACTCTACGGTGCAAGAAAGGGAAGTTGGTGATTTAAATCTGACCTGAGGTAGAGATTAGGGTGACCCTGTATACTGATTTTAGGTTTGCACCGCCTTGCCTATTTTCTGTGTACTCAACCCACCTTAGTCATACTAACCCAGAACAGGACCACAAACAACCAATCCAACTCTTAACACCTCCACCCCTGTCACTTGGTGCATCGTGGATTAAAAATAAAAAAACTTAAGAAAGGAGTGAGCCGTAGTTGCTCTACGACCTAGAGAGAAATAAAAAATATCTTGAGTGTGACCCAGGAGTCCATTTCTTTGAAGGCCCCTTCAAAAAAATTTAAAATAAAAAATACCACCTATACTAAGTAAACCCTTAGATACTGAAAGAGTAGAAGGCAGGGACGAAGAAGGAAGGATAATAGGAGAATTTGACAACTTGAACCAAGCGGTACTCTTAAAATCTGTCCTAAAACACAATAACCTAAGCGTGTTGCCAATTGGAAAAAAATTCAGAGCCCCCTCAATAGTAAGCTGTGGGAGAGACTCTAACAAATACATCACCACTCTGTGGAAAGAAGAAAGTGGCTTGATATATTTTTACTCGGAACGTGTAACAAAATATAATCGAAAAATAAAATAAATTAGAGATGTTCCGCAAAAGGAGTAGGAGTAGAGATAGTGTCTCCTCCCATACAGAAGAGCAAGAGTTGGAAATAGAAAGAAGAGATAGGGAAATAGAAGGAGAGCTAGGAGAACTGGATAGCATGGGTATGGGGGACATCTTTGGTCCTGATCAAACCTTAGACCCCTCGTCATATGAAAAAACCAGGAACCACCCCTTAGGCAAACTCCTACTGAACGCCCTCTCTGACACAACTAACCTTGCCAAAAAGACAAATACGAAAGAAACCGAAAATAATATTAAAGAAGTATGCGACATGTTCTGTGCTCACCTCGATTTGACAGAGGATTTACTTGATAAAAAGATTAAGAAAAATAATGAAAGATTTGAGCAAGAGCTTTTGGATAAAGAAGTCGACAGTCATAAAATCAATGCTTCGATTATGCCACCTGGAAACTGGGGAAAACACCCGACTTTAATTGGAAATCCGCAAAAACAAACAGCTGCTAATAAAGCTTTCCCGGGGATAGGGAAATTTAGGGGTTTCCCAAGAGAAGGATATATGAATGTTGTGGAGTTTTTAACCCATTTAAAAACAGCCCAGGAGCTTTGCAACCTCTCACAGAAAGAATTTGTGGACAAAATGATTTCGGCTTCAACAGGGGAAGCACATGAGCTTCTTTCCTACAGCAGGGATCAAAATGAAACAATCGAAGATATGTTCCACCAATTAATCATGAGATTTGATGATAGAATGACTGTCGACGAGGCTAAAACAAAACTGCAATCCTTTAAAGCCACCAAAAGTATGAACTTAGCTAAGATTGAGAGCCAGATTATGATTTTAGCAGGAAGGTCCTGTGCTCAATTTCCAGTGGGGGAATCTAGGCAAGCGTATTATAATATGGAAGCATGCCAAGCCCTTATAAGAGCCCTCCCCCCTGCCTCAAATATTACAGCCAGCACAGTATATAACACTTTAACTGCCAGAATGGGAAAAGCCCCTACGTATACTTATTTTACAAGAGCACTCAATACACACAGAACTGTGATTGACCAAGATGTCCACAGAAGCGGAGCAGAACCAGTAAGGTTCGGCAAATTTAACCAAAGAAAAGGAAAAGCCATGCCCCGCACGTTCGCCATAAAGAGGCCAAATTTTAATACATACAGTGTAACTATGGGCGAACCAGGTGCAGCAGCAGTAAGCCAGACACCTTTTAAAAACACAAGCATGCAAAATAATTATAAAAAACCAAGTCCTCCAAATTTTTTAAATAAACAAAATACTAACAACTACAGAAACAATTTTAGCTCTAATTATACCCCCCTGAATAAAGGGAGGGGAGCACAAGCCAGTAGAGGCATGAGGAGAAATTTTGGCCCAAATCGTACCTACTCCTCAAACACAAGTTCTCAGTTTAATCGAAACAGAACTTTTGGTCGGCCGACCACAAATTTTAATCAAAGAAGAGGAGCAGGAAATTTTAGACAAGGCACTCAAAATAATAATAAGTGCTCGCTATGCGGATATTCAAATCATAAAGCCACAGACTGCAGGAATATCCGAGATGATGGAGGCAACATTAAGCAGATAATACCCACAATGGGAACATGCACAGAGTGCCCCAAGCACATTTTTCCACGCTTACACCACCCCCCTACATATTGTCCTTTCAGGACAGGGACAGGCATTTTCAGTAAAAGAAACTAGGACAAGCAACAGGCTGGAAACTCGGATGGTAAAGAGACCGTGTCTGCCGTCAGTAACAAAGAAAATAATTCTCAAAATCTGAACCAGACACAAATAAATCTTATGAAACTTGCATCCAATTCAGAAATTTCAGCGACAGCTTACATGGTAAACCGCCAGCCTGTACACCATTGCCTTGCCCATAATAATGATCATGCCAGCTGGGGGACAGAAAGGAAAACATATATAACCTTATATATTGGACAAACAAGAGTAGCCGTATGTGTAGATCAGGGAAGTGATGTGAATTTAATACAGAAAACATTATTCACCAAGCTATTTCCACTTCGCCTCTATGAGATTAAGAATAAAGAACAAGGAATTGTCAAAACCTTCTCTAATCACCCGGTTAAAATATTGGGCAGTTTCAGCTGCCAGATTAGGGTTAGTCGACATGGCCCCCCTTTTATAACAATCATCCATATTATAGAAGATCTCAAGGCTGGAATTCCCAATTTCCTCTTCGGAAATAAAGGAATTTCAGATGGATGGTCAATTTTGGCCTTCACAGGATGCAAAGACGACCCGCAACCGGAATTTATTGTTAAGAATCCCATAGAACAACAGGTACGAGTAATGTACGTAGCTCCTAGACACTTAAATACAGTACAAGCAGACTATGAAATAGGACCCTATGAAACCATACGTGCAACCTTCTACTTACACCCTGCTGCCCAAGTTTTGGCGAAAGACACAATTTTAATTACACCCAAAATGTTTGAAGATGTACATGTTTTGGCCTCAAGGTCTGAACTTCTTTTTGATGAAGAGAACAACAGCTACTATGCATACGGGGCCATTATGAATCTGAGGAAGAATCATAGAAAAGGAACAATTTTTGCCCAAATGGAAATTTTGCCCCAACACACAGCAGTAGCGATCCTACCTGGAACTGTACAACAGGTACAGAGATTAGCACAAAAATACCCTATCGTACAAGAAATTTTACCATCAGCCCAAAACTTTGACACAGATCTCCCCACAATCCAAGTTCACCAAATAAATTTGAACGAGGATCCTATTATATGCGAAAATGGAGAGCAGCTGGATCCTGAGGAGATCTTATCTATCAAAAAGGAATCCTACACAGGCACGGCTGAAATAAATTCTTCCAGCCTAGATGCAGGCATGGAAGTGCCTACTTTAATTCACAATTCACCTGAAGAGGCCCTTAACCTAAACCAATTTGAACCACACGTAAGGCCCTTCTTAAAAAACATTTTCTTAGAAAAGTACCCAAATACAGTTGCATTACACAGCCTAGATGCAGGCAACATAAGCAAAACACTAGGATACACAGCCCTAAGACTAATCCCAGGGGAAACCTTGCCTAGACATAAAAGAATTTACCACCTAAGCCCTCAAGACACTAGATATCTTGAGGAACTTTTAGAACACTTTATAAAATTTAATTATGTGATAAGGGCCCCTATTGAAAGTAACCATCACCTTTATGGAATGTCAACGTACTTAGTCCCTAGGAAAAAATTATCAGATATGGCTAGGTTAGTGATTGATTTCTCCCCACTAACCAATGTAATACAATCTCCCCCTGCCATTTTACCTGATGTAAATGCCAGCATACAATCACTTCAAAATTGCGCCCTTTACTCAGCTTTAGATTTAAAATACGCCTATTTGGCCTTACGGATTGATGAACAGTCCCGTCCACTTACTACCTTCCTAACACCTGGAGGGGCGTACCAATGGCTTTCCATACCCACAGGGGCTAGTTGCAGCCCAGCCTTTTTCCTAGATGCCATGGACAGAATCTTACATAGCAAACCGGTATATGACCAAAAAGGAGAAGTAATATACGAATCTCCCAACAAAGTTAAACTGGAAAGGGATCCGCTAAAATTTTGCCTGTCTTACCTAGATGATATAATTTGCTCTACCCCATTAAGAAAAACCTATGAGGAAACTTTAGTCCTGCATTTCGAATGCCTAGAAAAAATAATCGAAAGACTAAATTTTCACGGGGTTAAATTGTCTATTGGTAAGTCCGAATTCGCAAAAAATAAAATCCTATTTTTAGGCTGGATAATCAGCCATAATTTTGTAATACCGGATCCTAGGCGAATGGAAAAAATCAAAAATGCAAAATTTCCCACCTCCAAAAAGGAAATGAGAGCCTTTTTGGGGCTGGTAAACTCGATAAGGAGGGTTATTCCCTTTAAAGTAATAGAAGAAACTATGACCCTTACTCCCTTAACCAGTGCAAACAAAGATGTACTTTTCCTACCTAATGAAGACCATTATAAAGCCTTCGAAAATGTTAAGAAAATGTTGATTAGCGAACCTCTTTTTTGCCATCTAATTGACCCAAACGCCACCAAATATTTATTTGTGGACGCTTCTACTAGTACAGGATGCCTTTCAGCAGTCCTACTGCAGAGAATAGATGGAAATGAAGGAGAAAAGATTCTGCCCACAGCACTAGATCTGGACGACCCTGTTCACCAATACATTTTTGACCATGAGCTACCATATGAACCATGTAAACTATATACCAGCCTACCTATAGTGGTACCACCTCCATCGGTACGAAAAACAATCACCCCTGTAGTACAGATCCGGGAGAAAAATTTAGGATTCAAGGAAGATGAATTAAAAGATTCCATATATTGGTCAATGCTCTCGATACTATCCCTTTATGGCGCACAAGTTAAATCCAGCATTAAAGAATACAGATCCATGGCAGTCAAAGAAGTAAGAAAAGGAGGAATCCTGGGAATTCGTCTAAAGGACCAATCGTTCAATAACAATCATTCTGATTATAGAACCTTTTTAGACGAATACGAGGATGGGCAACATTTTCCGGATAAAGATCTCATTTTGATACAAGCACTTGCCAAAACCATGCATAGATGTTTTATATTTATCAGCTCCTTAGAGCAACACAAGGAACAAAAATGTTTTAGATTCAACAAAGAAACTGAAAACAGCAGGCCCCCTCTAATTTTCGGAATCTATGACTGCCAAGGAAAGATGGTATTTTTGCCCTTCTTTCATAATAAAAATCTGGAGTTTTCTCTAGATAGCATCAAAGGAAAAGTCCAGATAGTGGCTTATCTGGCGAAATCAGTGGGGGAACAATTCAAAAGCAGGCCAATTCTGGATCTTGAGGCGTTTGCCATTTTAAATGCCCTACATTCATTCAACCGATACATTTCAAACACAAAAACCATACTCCTAACCGACTCCCGCGTTTTATACTATTTATTCCATCAACGTATAGGGGACAGCAGCATTAAAATCCGGAGATGGGTTCTCAAACTAATTTGTGACTTCCCGTACCTTATGTTACATTTTATTAGTACCCACAACAACTTAGCCGATTATTTATCCAGGCAAGGTATGCTAAAGGGAGACATCGAAAAACTCTGTTTGAAAAATGTTAAAATAGAAGATTTTGTTGAACAGCTTCCCAAACCGGATTTTAATTTGCAGGAATGGACTGATTATTGTACGGCGAACCCCCAATATCTTACCGTCAACCAAACACCTACGGTACTACAAATAACTAAATCCATCAATAGGGGAATAGATAACATACGAGAGGTAGTTACGCCCTTGGACATACTGAAAGAAAAATTTAGCAGGGAAATTGTAATAAGAGAACAGAAGAAGCAGTTTGGAGAAATATATGAAAACTGCCTAGCTTCCCCTGATTTTATGTACGAGTATGAAGATGAAAAGGGTACCGTTCATAAATTCAGACTATTGATGGATTTACTCATGTACCATAACAATCAGGATTACAAAATCTACGTACCGAATAGCTTGATAGGAGTATTACTAGCCTACACCCATCTCTTGGGACATTTAGGAACAGGAAGAATGTTAAAAAATATGGAATCCTATTATTTTCCATCCATGTATTCAACAGTTAAATCTTTTGCATCAAAATGTTATAGTTGCTTCCTTATGCATGGATCCTCAAGAAAAAATAAGATAGGTACCTACCCGGTTCCTGAATTTCCCATGGAAGAGATAGGTCTAGACTTGATCGAAAATTTAAATACAAGCAAGGGGTACAACCATATTTTAGTGGCACAAGACGCGCTTACCGATTTTGTCTTACTTTTTCCATTACGGACCAAGACAGCCGGGGAAGTGAGTAGAATTTTTAAATACGGGATTTTTCAAAATTACAACATTAAAAGGATACATTCCGATAATGGCCCGTGTTTCAGAAATGGAGACTTTCTAAATTTAATGGCTGAGCTAAAAGTAGAAGTAATTAACACCTCAGTAAACAACCCGAGCGCTAGGGGAAAAATAGAGAGAGAAGTAGCCATTGTTAAAAAATTATTTAAGAAATTTCTGGCCACGAGTAAAACGCAAACTTTACACTGGGAAAATCTACCCTTAATGGTATCAATAATCATGAATCATGTCGTCTCCCCCAGAACCGGTTTTAAACCGGCAACTATGATGTTTGGAGAAGGCCCCATGTCACAATGTTTTATGGATATGGATACGATGGTCCCAAAACACCACTCGATTAGGGACAACAAAAGGGCAATCATTCAACTATCGGCCGAAATAAATAAAATAACCGAACTAGCTCGCGAAACGATTATAACCGGTAGGCAACAAGCGTATGATGCCCAAAACGAAAATCGTATCAACAAAGAATTTCGAAAAAATGACATCGTCTTTTTAATCGACCGTAGCTACGTCCCGGGCGCTCCACGCCCTTTAAGAACAAAATTCGCACCCAGTCCATATATCGTGCTAAAAAATCTTTATACCACTGTCTTAATAATGCGACTGGCAGACAACTTCAAAACCTTAGTGTCCAAAGACGACATCAAAAAATATCACGGTACGGACCCCGCATTCAATGATCTGCCCCAAGAAATAAAACGAATTTTGGTGAATGATTTTAAGGACTTAGTAATTACCGATTTTAATGAAATACTTAGGCTGGATAATTTAGACATTCCCCAGGGACTAGAGCTTTATGAACCGAAAGAGCATAAAAATCAACCTAGGACACAATTCAGGTCAAATGTAGAGGATCCGGATGACATGGAGGCGCCGGAATTGGAGGAGATTGATGAAGAGGAGGAGGAAGATATTGAATATTCCAATTACGACCCAACAACAAGTGAAATTTCCCCGGATCCGGATGTAGAAAATATGAGAACATCTAAAGACAGCAAAAAACATGAGTCCGGATCTCGGGAAAGATTACCAAGAAATATTCCCCCCGAATCAGAGAGAAAATGCATTCCTTCCTCTACCATTAATCAACCAACCCCCTCCACCTCTGGCCTCCAAGGGAAAAGGCAAATAAACTTTCCAAAAAAATCAAAAGGAAAAAACTATACCAAACCGCAATTAAACACAATCGAAGAAAATGCACTTGAAGAAAACAACATGGAAAATGAAAAAAATATTTTATTGCCAAAACAGCAAGAAAAAATCTTAAATGACATTCCGATCTCTCCTACCATTGACGATCATCACGGGACATCCCTTCCGCAGGAGGAGGACGACGATCCAGATGATGACGACTCAATGAAACTCCGCTCGGGGAGAAGAGTCCGATTTGAAAAATAGCTGGTCCAAAGGGTTGGATGGTCCCTTTAAAGAAGCCTCTGCAACTCCCAACAAGAACCTAAACAAGAAAAATCTCAAGATATAAAGCATATACACAAGGAAAGAAAGACAAATGACCACCGTCAGTGGGTAATGGCCTGGTCCAGGATAACCCAAGAAAATACATCCTAGGAAATACAAGAAATACGCTCAAACAGGGACCAATTTAGACCAACCCCTTTTTCAAAAAATTAAAAAATTAAAATTTTGAAAAACCGAAAATACGAGCTTTACTGATATGAATAAAGTTAAAATTTTGGCTTCAAAAGACAGGAACGACAGTTACGGGAAGATTCAACCCTGAATCTGCAGCCTGCACCCAGAAAAGTCGGGCCGACCCGCCTTGGTACTGTCCCAGTGGAAGAGTACGAACTCTGGGTAGGCCCACTGCTCAAACATATAGGCGGTGCAGGCCAAACTAGATCCAGTCCCAAGGGAGACGCCCTTATGTAAACATCGAATAAATTCTTGCATGTCGGATTAAAAATACTTTGCGTTCCGCATAATAATTACAATTTGGGGTTCCCACCTTTTTTCAAAAAATGTGACATGATAGCCCAAAAACACGGGCAGGCAATATACTTGGGGTGGCGTTCACCAGCTGAAGCAAGACTGCTAATTAAAATTCTGACCAGCACGTTCCCTCGTGATTACCTAGATTTTCTCCTCATATGTATTGTTCGTGATAAGGTGGAATTAGCACACAAAACCAATTCTCGGGTGGTTGGATATCTCTATACGCTAGAGTTGAAGCCAATTTTTATGGCCTATCAATTAATCAATATTTTACACCATTGCGAGCCAGAATTTTTGCTTGAAAATCTTTTCATTAACACTCTAATTCATACAATAAAATCTGTTATTTGAAATGGATTTGAAATGGATACTCTAATGGTTATACATTTCAGAAATGTTAGACAGTTAGAGAGTTTTATCAATTTTTTAAGAAATAAAATTGCAAATAGAGATACACCCCCTGAGGAGAGAAGGGCTTTGAGTGCTTTAATTCCACAATTGGAAATTATTTTAGAACAAAGGTTAAGAAGGGAGAGAGGGGCTCACCCGAATTGATTGAAGAATGATGGATGGGGAAGGTGATGAGGTGGTGTTGAGTCGGCTGGTTCACGTCACGTCTGGAAAAGAAGCAGGGTTAGCTTGTCGTATCTGTCGAAATTTTTGTTATGATAAATACAAACAAAAATGTTTACATGCTATTGCTATAATGGTGGATGTGAACGAGACGGCTGATCCCCATTTAAACATTGAAAAATTGTCTGTAGGCATAGCTAAACTCCCCTTGAGTGATGGCATAAATTATATAAACTGGTGCGTTCGGACCAGCGAGTGTTTAAAGTTTGTAAAAAGTCCAGAGGAGCGCCATTTTTTCCTACATACCGGATGGACAGTTATTTATGTAAGTAAGAAATTATTTTCAGGATGGCCACGTAGCATCACATGTTTACGAAGACAAGTAGATGAAAGGTTCTGGAATTTTCCTAGCCTAGACTATGTATATTTTGAAAAAACGTTCCAAAAACCCCATTGCATTAGAAGGATCATCCTGTTGAGCAAACCAAACTGCCCCCCATCATTGGCAATGCTGGCAAAAATGGCGTTACTCATGAGGTATACAAAGGGAAAACAGGGGTTACGTTATTTACCTTGTCTTTTTAAAGTAAACCCTCGAAAAATCCCCCCATGCGTAGCCCTGAACCAGGTCTCATTGATTAGGCTAAGTCGCCATATCAATGACCCTAGTTTCGAGGACCCCCTAGAAAGAACTGAGGAAGAGATGGCATTGGTCTTTTTTCTGATGAATTTATAAAACCCCCCCCTTTTTTTCTGCCTTGTACCACGCTACATTTTACAGACATATTATACAGTGATAACTGGATTAGTTTCTAAAATAGTTCATATTATCGAAAGAATCGGATCCGCGGTACCGCGGCGGCGCTATTTTGCTTTTAAAAAAATAGTTAAAAATTAGCTTAAAAAATGCTCAAGAAAACTCTAACATATTTGAATTATATTTAAATTACCTTTTTAATATTTGCTTTTTCGTGTCCCTTCGGGCAGGAGCTTCTGCGGAAGCCCTGCCCGAAAAATCACGAAAAAGACTTAGAAAAATTTTAAAATTTTTTCAAAATTCTTTTTTGTTTTTCACAACATTTCTGGCTAGCGCCGCCGCGGGAGCCCTGCGCAAAATTTTCTAGACCATTTTTAACTTAGCCATTTTTCACAATTTTGGGAATTTTCATCGGCTGACTCTTGAATTTTTACGTTGCAGAAAGATGCAGTATGGACGATCCCATCCACATTGAGGAAGTCGACCCAAAAATTTTAGTCAAAAATTATTTGCACAATTGTGTGGATGAAGAAGTTTATCGCATGCATTTTTCGGACTACGAGTCCAGTGAGTGTGCCTCAAATTTTCTTATACATGTGAAGCAAAATAACAGTCAAACCTTCTTGAGATTCAAGAGCAGCCGAAAAATTCTTTTTGAAAATAAAGAAACAACTCAATTGAAACTACAGCCCGGGTTTACCCATTTAACATGGTGTAAACCCGAGCTGTCCAAAAATGGTCTAGATGTTTACATTTCTCATAAGCCCAAAGATCGTTGCAGTGAACTTTTCAATGATATAATTATCCTACCCCCCCTTGGCCAGTCAATATTGACCATCAATTTACGTTCCTGGGCCCAAAACATTGAGAGTGAATTCAAGGAAGGGGACTTCACAGCCAAGCCAAATCCGATCAGTCCCCCATACGTAGGGATTAGATATAGCACTGACCGCCTGAACTTTTTACTAACCCGACACGAGGTGCTCTGTAAAGAAAGAACCGCTCTGACTGACAAATTTGCCAAATGTACCAAACGCTTTCAGACCTATATACCAATCCTCGACACCTATAGAAGAGGGTGGTTCTCCACCCACCTACCTGAGCTAGAAAGCGTCCGGCACCTGCAGCTCACTCGAGGCCCCAAGCAACATCGCACAGGCTCGTTTGTACTGCGGGCGCAAGAAGGAGGCATCCCAGGTAGCTAGAACAAAAAAACCATTATGGTAGAATGAGTTATCATCAGATTGATATCCTGAATTATGATTGCTACATTTACAATCCCCATCAATTAATTCTACATCTTGAAGTGTACTTCGGCCCAGGATCACCACCGGATCAACAAAAGAATTACGCCCCATTGTTTAAAGGCATAGCGTGTGCGGTCTTTTGCTTTAGAAAAACTTTAGAATATATACGGTACCCTAATTTTTATCTTGGATCCGTAAAAGCTAAACGTTCGGATAGGGAATTTTATTTGAGACCCCTGGAAAATATTTACACCAAAAAACAAACCTATCTGCTGGTTGAGAAGGGTAAGGTTCCCACACTGAAAGACTTTTGCATAGCTAAAATAATTCATGTTGTACCGGGACGCCCAAACAATGCAGAAATAGGGAAAATTTTGGAAGAGCAAAATATACCTGGAACTTTGAGGGCGGACATTTGTGAAAATCCAGCCTTTATTTTTAATACCGTAATTGATTCCTATTACTCTTATATGAAGCCTTGTTTTTATTGCTATCGAAAATCAAAAAGAACTAAAAAATTAGCCTCCCACAAGGGGAATAGGTTGTTTTTTGAAGGGGAAGAAAGGGTGGTAGTTACTGAAGATGAGGACGAACTGTTTTTCATTTCGGCTCAAATGGAAGAAAGACTAAAAGTTCCCCTTTAAAGGAAATGCACTAGGATAAAATGCAGCCGTCAACAAGTAAATGATTACCCCAGAGGGGTTTCCCCAGTTCCATTAGGCTTATTTGCTCCAGTGCCCCCCCCCCCCC
>Ga0208483_1000202_pt1 | contig 13294 bp, 7 predicted proteins | sample LakMenE01Jun11ns_FD_150659 | JGI IMG/M metagenome (GOLD analysis project Ga0208483, IMG submission 150659) | Freshwater microbial communities from Lake Mendota, WI - 01JUN2011 deep hole epilimnion ns (SPAdes) | ecosystem: Environmental > Aquatic > Freshwater > Lake > Epilimnion/Euphotic zone ... | reverse complement strand
CAAACTACGAACGAACTCATGTTTTCCCCCGCATGTACAGCAGCCAAGGGTCACATGTTGAAAAATACAAGGAGTGGGGAGAGGTTGAAAGTTTGATAAAAATCGATAATATTAGAAGTGAAATAAGAGAAATAGTAGAAAAAATAAGATTATATGAGGAAAGATTTGCGAGTTCTCCTACTATCCAACCCTCCGGTGAATTAAGTAAACTGAAATCTTTACAAGAGAAATTAGAACAATTAAAGCGTGAAATTAAAAAGTTGTCATATCAGCCCCCATCTCAACTAGAAAATATGAAATTCTTTTTGGGCTACCAAGTGAATTGGATGTATCTACGTTACTTTATGTGGAATTTCGCTGGAAGACAAAACGATACCCAAGGTCATGGAGATTTTGTAGATGGAAACTGGAAAACAGGAATTGGTTTCTACGATGAAAGCCGTTTGGGCAACCAAGAGGCTGTTCCAGAATTATCGAAGAACAACAAAGCGAACAATTCATATTACATGATCCCGCTTTTAATTGGTCTGCTTGGTTTGGCTTATCAAATGCTTCGTCACAGGAACGATTTCATTGTAGTTGGACTTCTATTCGTGTTAACCGGATTCGCTATTGTGGTTTACTTGAACCAAACTCCATATCAGCCACGTGAGCGGGACTACGCTTATGCGGGTTCGTTCTACGCCTTCGCCATTTGGATTGGATTGGGTGTTACGGCTATTTATTTCTGGTTGAAGTTGGTGTTAAAGAAGATTCCTTCAACTGCAATTGCCGGATTGGCCTTCGGACTATCCCTAGTAGCCCCAATATTAATGGCTGCGCAAGGTTGGGACGACCACGATCGTTCAGATCGCAGAACAGGAATAGATATGGCGAAGAACTATCTGAATTCACTTCAGCCCAACGCAATCATCTTTACCAATGGAGATAACGATACCTTCCCATTGTGGTATGCACAAGAAGTTGAAGGTGTTCGAACCGATGTTCGTGTAGTGAATCTTTCATTGTTGAATACCGACTGGTACATCGATCAAATGAAGCGCCGTCAATACGAAAGCGCGCCCGTGCCGTTCTCCATCCCTGAATTTAAATACCGTCAAGGAACACGCGATTTGATTGTTTTAAATTCAGACAGTGCGTTAACTCCACTGGAAGAAGCACTTACTTATTGCTTGGATGATTCAAAGATTCAAGACTTCGGATACAAGAAATTCAGCGTTATGCCGAACTATCAATTCTCTTACGCAGTATCGAAAGAGAATCAAGCGAAGTTCAGCCAATACGTTGGAGTAAAAGATTCTTTGGTAAATACCATGAGCTTTGCATTAATGGATGACGAAGGAGAGAGTCCTCGTCAGTTCATCACTAAAGCGCAATTGATGGTCATGGATTTAATCGTTCATAACAATTGGGAGCGTCCAATCTACTTCGCGGTAACAACGGGGTCTGAGGCTTACATGGGACTAGAGCCATACTTCCAATTGGAAGGACTAGCTTACCGATTAACACCGATTTATCACACCGATTTCAATCGCGATAACATGTTAGGTGGAGTAGCTTCTGAGTTGATGTACGATAACGTAATGAATAAATTCCAATGGGGAAATATCGATACGAAAGACATCTATCTCGATGAGAACAATCGCCGCATGGTTACTAACCTTCGCATGCAAATGAATAACCTTGCAGAGCAGTTCATCATTGAAAATAAAATGGACAAGGCGATTGCCGTATTGAAAAAGTCATTAACGTCACTTCCTGAAAAGAATGCACCGTATGATCAACCGCAAATTCTTTGGCAAACATCTAAATTGTTATTCAAGGCGGGTGATCCTCAGGCAGCTACAACATTAGCAGAACGTGTATTCGCTTTGAACTTGCAAGAGTTAGATTACTACCAGTCGCTTAATCCAGCTGGAAAGAAAGCCATAGAGCGCAATATGAAAATGAGTATACTCATTAATGAGCAGTTGGTTAGGGACATGGAAACTTATTTGCCAGATTCAGAGGCTACGAAGAATATGCGAGCTGCGCAAGATGCGGCGTTGGCCAAAGTTGATCTGCTTGAACAAATGAAGCAAGAGCGAATCAGTATTCAGAAAGAAGCTGAAAAGAGAGATTCTTTTATTAGTATTTATGGGCAAGCGAAGTACGATTCGTTGTTGGAGTTGCAATCTCGCCTTGGTAATCAATAGTTTAGAATGAAGGAATTCCTTCGATTCATTCAAAAAACAATAACAGCAAAGCGTCTAACCAACGCTTTGCTTGTTTATATAGGTTTTTATTTCTCGAGACTATTCAAGGCTTCTAGCCCCTGGGGAATGCCCATCTCCCTGAGCATAGAGCCCACCACCGCCTGCAACTTGGGTTGTCCCGAATGTCCTTCCGGATTGAAGCAATTCTCACGCGATACCGGAAATTTGAAAGCTGAAAATTTCAATCGCTGGTTGGAACAACTTGCTCCAACACTCAGCTACTTGAATTTTTATTTTCAAGGTGAGCCCTTCATTCACAATGATATTTTAGATTTTATTTCGAAGGCTTCGCAGAAGGGAATCTATACTTCCACTTCAACAAACGCTCATTTCATTACGGAAAAAAGAGCCGAAGAAATTGTGCGTTCAGGACTAGATCGCATTCTAATTTCAATAGACGGAACCACCCAAGAGGTGTATGAGCAATACCGCGTGCATGGCAAGTTGCAGAAGGTTTTAGATGGAACTAAGCTTTTGGTCGAAGCCAGAAAAAATCTAAAATCGAGAACACCTCATATCATTTTTCAGTTTTTAGTGGTTCGTCCTAACGAACACCAAATTGAAGACGCAAAGCATTTGGCGAACGAATACAAAGTCGATGAAATTCGATTTAAAACCGCGCAAGTGTATGACTATGAAAACGGAAATTCACTGATTCCAACCATAGAAAAATACAGCCGTTACAAACGTCATGCGAATGGGAAGTTCACGGTGAAATCATCGCTTGAAAATCATTGCTGGCGCATGTGGAGTGGGGCAGTGGTAACTTGGGATGGAAAGGTTGTTCCGTGTTGTTTCGATAAAGATGCCACGCATGAAATGGGCAATCTCTCGAAGGAAGACTTTAAATCTATTTGGAAGGGTAAAGCGTATGCCCAATTCCGAAAGCAATTGTTGAAAGGAAGAAAGGAAATAGATATTTGCAAGAATTGTTCGGAAGGAACAAAAGTCTGGGCTTAGTCTTTTTGAATTAGGGTAACTGCATAAGCATTCACGCCTTCTTCTCTTCCAACAAAACCCATCTTCTCTGAAGTAGTAGCCTTAATGCTGACATCTTCTTCTTCAATTTCACAAATGGAAGAAATAACTTTCTTCATTTGAGGAACGAATGACATAATCTTCGGACGCTCCATACACAGCGTGGAATCAATGTTTCCAACTTTCCAACCGTCGTCTTTCAATACCTGAATGGTACGTTGAAGAAGAATTTTGGAGTCAATGTTTTTGAATTCCGAAGAAGTATCTGGAAAGTAAAATCCGATATCACGTTTACCTGCTGCACCCAATAATGCATCGCAGATGGCGTGTAAAAGAACATCAGCATCGCTATGTCCCAAAGCACCTTTATCATGAGGGATTTGAACACCACCTAACCACAATTCGCGGTTCTCAGTTAATTGATGGACGTCGTATCCAAATCCTACGCGAATCTTCATTATTCTACCGGATCTGAAATTTTCGAGTTAGCACCAACACTAAATCGAAGGCTAAAACGCAACGTATTCGCCAATGGATTTTGCTGCGTAGTACTCACCAGATAACTCATGTCAATCGTGAGCACTTGATAGTGCAAGCCTGCACCAAACGTAATGAATTGACGATTTCCTTTGGTGTAATGCTCATGGAAATAACCTAGGCGAATAGCGAATTGTTGCGCGAAGTCGTATTCAAATCCAGTTGCGATATTATACTCTCGAAGTTCTTCACGGAACTTACTTCCTGGAACAATTGACAAAGTTTCTGGATCATAAATACCCGGAGCATCATAGAAAGACTGAATCATTCCAGTTGCAGTACCAACAACCGGATTGTATCCAGAAATAATTGTATCACCACCGTTGTTATAAATAGGAGGGGAAGGAACCAAAAGCTTGTTTAAATCGAATAAGAAAGTTAGTTTGTTGTAATCATCAAGATTAGAAGAAATTGCAGTTCCTAAACGTAAGTTTGTTGGAATGAAATCGCGATTGTCAGAATTAGTATAACTCATCTTCGCTCCAATATTCGATACATTCAATCCAAGATTTAATTTCGATTTGCGTCCACCAATTTTAATTTTGTCGTTGCTGTAAAAAGTAGATACGTCAACCGCAACCGATTGACCAGGGCGGCTTTCAGCACCTTGTAAGTTTGTTCTACCCGTTAAGTTTGAATTGATATAACGAAGAGCGATACCTCCAGATAATTTTTTAGAAAGCTTTTGAGAGTAGGCCAGATCAAGCGCGAATTCTGCGGGACGAAAGTCCATAATATTCGTTCCAATTTCGTCAGTGAATGTAATATTTCCTAAAGTGAAATAGCGAAGAGAACCGCCCAATGCCTGAGTCTTGCTTATCTTTTTAATAGCACTCAAATAAGTTAAGCTCATGTCGTTCACCAACGCACGCAACCACGGTGAATAGGAAACAGAAACGTCTAAATCGTTTTCAGAGAAAGCCATCTTAGATGGATTCCAGTGAATACTGCTTGCGTCTGGATCAAGCGCCACTCCGGCATCACCAAGAGCACCGCTGCGAGAGTCCGGTGCAATGGTTAAGAATGGAACAGCTGTAGTAATGGTGTTAATGGTAGCTTGACGACCATTTAACTCATTCGGATTTGTAAGTTGCGCGAAGGCAGCATTGGTTGTCAAAACCAAGGCGGCAACTAGGACATTTATTTTGAAAATACTTTTCATGCTTGGTGCAAATTTAACATACATATACCCTTCAACACATTATTTTAAAATTACCAATTTTTGAAACGATTCAGCACGTTGTCCTTTTTCATTTCGAAGTTCTAACTTGTAGATATAAGTTCCTTTTCCAATGGCGTTACCAAAATCATCTTTTCCATCCCAAGGAATGTCTTGTCCGCGAAAGCCTGTAGCGTAGAAGGAAGATTCAATTGTCTTTACCAATTTTCCACTTACAGTGAATATTTGAACGCGAGCATCAAGTTGCTGACAAGCCTGGTTGTGCTCGTAAATAAAGCTTGTGTTGGTCGTAAATGGATTCGGATAATTCAACAAATGACTCAACGCAATTTTCGAATCTTCCGCTACGGTGAACTGAATGGTTTCTTCGTTGCTGTTGTTGAAGACATCCCAGGCTTTTACTGTGAGGGAATGTTCGCCTAGCGACAGCGTACTCAGTGGATATCGAACTTCACCACTTGTGTATGTATCTAAGTCGGATTCGTAGAAATCATTTAATACAATAGGTTTCGCCGAATTCCCATCGATGATTGCAGTCAAGTTGTGTCCAACGCCATTTCCCACCGTGTTGATACCGTTTTCATCTTGCAGTTTCGCCAAAATAATCGGAGTGGTATTGGTAGATCCTCCACTCACAAATGTTGAGTCGTTCAAATACAATGAAATGTTGGGTCCCACCGTATTTAATTGTGCGTTGGGATTGAGACTTCCAATTTTGAATGCCTCACAAAAGCCATGTCCATCCTTGTTCCCTGAAACCGTGTAGTAGCTCACTCGCGCGCTATCTACCGAATAATTTATATCGAAGGGAACAATGAATTTGAATGAAAACTCTCCATTACTCACACTCGCTTTTCCGCGATAAATTATTTTGTTGAAGGAATAGAACTCTTGGAACTGTCCTTCTTCACCATTCTGATCGTTGTTCTGCGTAATCACCTTCGACTCTTTGTCATAAACGGTAGGATATATAAAACCATTAAAACCGTTTAGAAAATTCCCGTCGCTGTCGGTCACTTTGCCCTTGAACTCGACTTCATCCAAGGCTTTCAGAGTATCTGTGAATGAAGCCAATTCAATGTTGTTGATGTGTGTCGTCTGCACGCTTAATTTCGGATAAACCATGGTTAATGCAGGGTCACCGAGCAGGCTGAAATTAGGCTTACTATCATTTCCAATAGACACCCCGTTCTTCGTAAGCATATTCAATTCCCCCAGTGTTTTAACAGAACCGTTTTCGCTGTGAAGCGCGTGCTCGAAAAACGCTAAATCCATTTCATAATTTTCACCACTGAATACAATACGCGTTGTTGTAAGCATGGCTATAGCTCCACCGTTGGCGTTCATCACCAGGAGCTCTCCAGCCGATTTAAACTCGGGGTCGTCGTAGCGAGCTAGTTCGCATGTGGCAGTTAAGAAAACGGGCAATCGATATTTGTTGGTGAATCCTTCAATGGTCGGAAGGTCTAGTATACGCTCGTGGGCCCAACCTTTTTCCCCGCCGTGGCCAATATATGTAAGTAACAAGGAACCACTCTGCACGCGCTGCTGAATAGCCTTTTCCCCTTCAACATAGCGCTCACCACCCGGAGTAGATATTTGTGTGAAAGCGTCCATGTATAGTTTCGAAATGTCGTATTCGGGATGATTCGTTTTTACAATGTTTGAAAGTGAATTTGCTGAATTTAAATGTACCTGCTCATAAGCGCCCCCACTTCCGTCTTGATCATCGGAAACGAAAGTCACTACATTTCGCCAGTTTCCATATGGTGAAGCTTGAACATCACCCAAGCAATAAGCTCCTCCAGTTGAGGAAGTGTTGTCAGCTAAATAAGATTTTATCTTACCTAAATAGCCGTAGGCCTCATCAAGCGAGCCCGCCGGAATTCTACCAACTCCACAATCAAGTAATCCTGTGGCATTTCCATCTTCAAGCGGTGAGACCATGACGAAATAATCATCGCTCACATAGCTGCTCGTCGGTGAAAGAGAATTGTTCGATTCGAAAATGAGAACATTTGTCCCTTCGTGATTCGCAATACCCTTATTTCTTGAATAATCGCCATCACCTAAAATGAGTAAATTCTTCGGAGCGCGTTTGCCACCATTGGCGCGGTCAAACTGCATTTTCACCAATTGACGGAAAGCCATGACATCGGGATTTCCACTTGAAAATTCATTGAAAATTTGAAGGGGTGTTGCAATTTCAACGGATTGCCCTTGCGTTCTGTGAATGGCCGCAATCTCTTCTGCCACCGGCAAAAGAATAGGAGAACTAATTATAATTAAATCGGTGCTTGCCCAACCGTGTAAATCCTGATTTTCAACTTTTCCGATTGGAGTCGGTGTGAAAAAACTGGATGCGAAAGCTACGAATTCCTTTAACTGATCAGTTGTTGAAGTCCATGTTGAAAGCGCACCGCTAGCCGCAAGCGTAACACGGACAGGCGCGGTGAAATTTGTGATGTCCCAAATTTCATTTACAGCATACGATTGCTCTGAAATTTGAAACTCAGTAATGTTTCCTATCCCAACAGAAGTTGTATCGCGAAAACGCATTTGCGTTCCTTGCATTTTTAAATTTTGCGTCGCGTTCATACAGATGTAATCAAGCCAGCCCTTGGCATCTGCATTCCCTTTATTGAAACTTACAGAAACATTGAAATTTCCATTGAATGGAAGGAAGGAGGTGTTGATTCTGCCTGTCCGTGCAACTTGTGAAGTAGGAGAGTCAGTAACATTGCCAATGGAAACAGTATTTACGTTTCCTTGAACAGTTGCGTTAAAAATCGAACTGCCACCTATTGTTCGCGCGATGGAATTGAAATCCATACTTGCGGGTTCAGTCGTTTTTACGTTGGGAAAACTAAACGTATAAGATCCTGAAAGCACAGCGTCATACAAATCACCATAAAATTCTCGCCCAGATTTTGCGGGGCTGTACTGATCCGTTTCAACATATAAAAAATCTTGAAAAGAATCTGAAATTCTGTTCGCAACAGCACCATTATTTTCTGTTGAAATACGAAGCGGCGCAGTATCATTTACTTTAATGAAGTAATACGCAGAGTCGCTGTAGTAATGCTTGTTGTGAAACCATCTTTTTCTTCCGATTCCAGCGTCTTGAGCAAGTGTCCATGTGTCAGGGCCTTTTCCATAGAAAAGAATGTAATCATTGGCATTAAATACACCATCCGATTCGCCTTGAATGTGAATCGCATTTTTTACCAAATCGTCTGCCTTATTTACGAAGTTTTTTTCTGGAAGAAGTGCGCCACCATTTCCGTAAATGTTAATTGTATTTGGATCTAATCCGGAAAGGGAAATGCCAAGTCCTTCCAGAAAGCTGCGGTCGATTTTATAAACCCCATCCTTTGCGATCGCTATTTTATAAACATCACCCTCTGCCAGAATACTGTGAGCAGCAAAAGTGTAATTGTTTTTTTTCATCTCATGGAAGGAAGTAGACCCCAGAACTTCAAAGGATAGAAGTCTTTCGATTCTGCCGTTTATGTTTCGAAATGGAAATACAGTAACGACCTGATTGTTTTTTTTGTCGAATTGAACCGATTCAACTTCAACTCGAAATTCGTCACCGATTGATTGAAGTTGATCCTTGTCGAAATAAGACGAACTTATTTCTAGGGTTGAAATATTCGAAAGGAATGGCTGATTGAATTTTTCATTTGCCGAAGATGAAGCACGAAAAGCGAAAAAAGGCAGGACGGAATGGTCCGAATTGACAAGAGCTGAGCACAAATCTCCAACTACAGAGAAATTGGTCCTGTTTTGTTCAACGTCATTCCATTCTATTTTTTGCTTGGGCACAATAATCACTTGAGCCGAAGCGTTTGCTGCATAAACAGCTGATAAACAAATGAATAGTAACTTAATCGGTTGCATTTAATCTTCTGAGGTTTTGCTTTGAGGCCTGCCAATAACCAAAGATATTCCGATTTATTGTTTAAGCCTCATGTAATTTGAAAGCAAAAATGTTGTATAATTGCTATTCAAATCGAATATTTTTTACAAACTTTCGAACGAAGATTGCGATGAAATTAAAATTCCTAGGGTTCATAATCTGTGTAATGGGTGTAACAAATGTTATGGCCCAAGACCCCGAGTTCACACAGTTTTACTCCAACCCACTCTACTTGAATCCCGCGTTTGCAGGGACTTCTAAATGCCCACGTTTTGTAATGAATTACAGAAACCAATGGCCATCATTAACCGGCGCTTACGTTACCACGTGTGCCAGTTATGACCAGCACGTTGAGACCGTTTCCGGTGGTTTAGGCATTATGGTTATGAATGACCGTGCCGCGCAAAACACGCTGAACACGACTACGGTGAGTGGAATTTATTCGTATCAACAAGCCATTAACCGTAAATTCAGTATTAAAGCTGGTTTTCAAGCGTCTTATTTTCAAAAATCTTTGGATTGGAGCAAGCTTACGTTCGGTGATATGATTGATCCACGCAAAGGATTTATCTACGAGACAAATGATATCCCACGAGGTGGAAGTGTGAAGAACATTGATTTTTCTGCGGGTGTCCTTGGCTTTAGCCAAACTTTTTACGGTGGTTTCGCTGTTCATCACTTGAATGAGCCGAACGAAAGTTTAATCGTAGGTACTTCTCGCTTACCTATGAAGTACACTGTTCATGCAGGAGCTGTTATTCCAATCAAACAGAAATACAAAGACGCTAGCACACTTTCTCCGAATATTCTTTACCGCAGACAGGGGGAATTCCAACAGTTGAACTTGGGTATGTACATTACCAAAGGTCCTATAGTTGCTGGTGTTTGGTTCCGTGGATTGTTGTTCGGTCAGCGATACAGCGATAGCTTCATTGCAACCCTCGGACTTCAAAACGACAACATTCGCGTTGGTTATAGTTATGACATCACAGTAAGTGCATTAACTCCAGCAACAGGTGGCTCTCACGAGGTGTCTTTAGGAATTAATTTCGACTGTCGTCCAAGAAAAGTGAAGATCAGGACAATAGCTTGCCCTTCTTTCTAGTTATATAAGAAACCCAACAGTTATTCATAAAATAGGAAATCATGAAAAACTTCAAATTAACATTAGCATCTCTAGCCCTTATGGCTATGATTGTGCTCAACTCGTGTGAGGAGAATAAATCTACGGCGACGGGCTGGGATTACAACAAATCCAACAATGGTGGCTATGAGAGAGTAGAATATGCCGGACAAGAAACAGGCCCCGGGCTTGTATTTGTCGAGGGGGGTCGCTTTTCAATGGGACGCTCCGAGGACGATGTGAATTATTCATGGGATAATTTGCAAACCGCTGTAACGGTAAGTTCCTTCTACATGGACGAAACTGAGGTAACTAATCAGCATTGGTTAGACTATATGCGTTGGTTGACCATCGTATATCACGACAGTTATCCTGAATTGGTGGGCAGAGCTCTTCCAGACACGAATTGTTGGAGAGAAAAAGATGAGCAAATGGAGAAATACGTAGAATTATATTTACGTCATCCTGCCTATGCAGATTACCCTGTAGTTGGTGTAAGCTGGTTACAAGCTTCAGATTATTGCTCTTGGAGAACGGATCGTGTGAACGAACAAATTTTAGTTCGTGAGGGCATTATTGTTCATTCACCCGACCAAATTGATGACAATCACTTCACCACAGAAACCTACTATAACGGTCAGTATGATCCTCAATACCCAGAGAAGGGTGATGGCGGAATTACCAATATCATTCAAGACGGCGGGATTTTATCGAAGGGCAAAAATGCTAATTTCCATAGAGTAAGAGTTGAAGATGGTATTTTGTTGCCACGTTACAGACTCCCAACAGAAGCGGAATGGGAATATGCTGCTATGGCTTTAATTGGTAATTCATACCAAGAGTTGATTGCGGATCGTAGAACCTATCCTTGGAACGGTCACTATGTTCGTAATGGAGAAGATGATTATGTTGGATCTATGCGAGCTAACTTCATGAGAGGTGCTGGTGATGCAATGGGTGTTGCAGGAGCTTTGAACGATAACGCTGACATTACCGCTCCGGTTTACCAATATCCACCGAACGATTTCGGATTGTATAACATGGCAGGTAACGTTTCAGAATGGGTGGCTGATGTTTATCGCCCACTTACTGAAGATGACCGTTCTGAATTTAGACCTTTCAGAGGAAACGTTTACAAAACTAAAGTTGTGGGTACCGATGGAATTCCGGTAAGTAAATTAACTTACGATGTATTCGATATTCCAGAAGTTAAAAAATACCTTTCAAGCTTACAAGAACAAACTTTGGTCGCTCGTGCGAAATACGGCACAAAAGACGTAGCGTTGATTCAACAATGTATTACGCAAGTTGATGCAGCTTTGGTTAAGTTGAACGATAAAGATGAGGCAGGAGCTATGGACATCATGGCAAGTAATGTATTGGAAGCGGTAAGAAGTTCTGATGCTGACATTGCATACACGGTATTGGACAACCTTGAGAATTTTATCGTAGCAAGTCCAGGCAGAGCTAAAATGAGAGATGTTTCTCTTGAGGAAAACATCAACAGAACGAACTATCGTAAAGCAGACAACATTGATTACAATGATGGAGATTTCTTAAGCAGCACGAAGTATGGCGATGCAACGTGGGAAGATCGTTCAGATAGAATGTATGATTATGGAAAAACTACCTTAATCAACAACCGTTCACGTGTCTACAAAGGTGGAAGTTGGGAAGATCGTGTGTATTACAACATTCCAAGTACAAGAAGATTCTTAGACGAAAGAAGGTCTAGTCGCTCTATCGGTTTCCGTTGTGCAATGGATCGTGTAGGTTCGCCAAATGGAATTGGTTCAAAAGGAGGAGAATAATCTTCTCTCAGAAAAACATTAATACTGCACCCCGCTAATGCGGGGTGTTTTATTTTAGCATCATGATTGAATTAATATTTCAAAAATATTTAGAAGTGCGTCAGGTCACAACCGACACACGCAATGTTAGACCAAATGATATTTTCTTCGCTCTGAAGGGAGATAATTTCAACGGAAATGATTTTGCCCAACAAGCCCTTGATTCAGGTGCTTCAATGGTTGTTGTTGATGAAGAGGTCAATGTTTCTTCCGAACGAATTGTGCGAGTAGGCTGCAGCTTGGATGCTCTTCAGGCCCTAGCAAAACGCTACCGCGAGACTTTTACATTTCCTGTTATAGGCATAACCGGAAGCAATGGAAAGACTACTACCAAAGAGCTTATGCGAGAAGTTTTGAGCATGAAGTACAAGACATTCGCCACACATGGAAATCTGAATAATCACATTGGTGTGCCACTTTCATTACTTTCAGTTCCTGAAGATTGTGAAATGGCTATTATTGAAATGGGGGCTAATCACCAAAAGGAGATCGCTTCTTACTGTGAATATGCAATGCCGAACTACGGGATCATTACTAATATTGGCAAAGCCCATTTAGAAGGTTTCGGCGGGGTAGAAGGTATTATTAAAGGAAAAGGTGAACTATTCGATTATGTTGCTTCCCACGGTGGAATGTGTTTAGTGAATACTGAATTGACACATCTCGATACCATGGCGGAATTCATTCAACATAAGAAATATGGATTCAAAACAGGTGGATTTCATCTGCAGACGTTAGCCGAACACCCGACGCTTTCTTTTGAATTTAGTACACCTTCTGATAACACTATTCACTCGTGTCACGCGCAAATGGCCGGAACTTACAATCTGTTTAACATGGCCACAGCTATTGCTGTTGGACATGAGTTTGGTGTTCCGGCCGATTTGATGTGCCAGGCAATTTCATCTTATACCCCTGAAAACAACCGTAGTCAGTGGTGGGATTCTGGTAAGAATAAAGTTATACTTGATGCCTACAATGCTAATCCAAGCAGTATGGAAGCGGCATTGATAAATCTTTCTAAGATGGCGAACACCTTTTTCATCGTTGGAGATATGTTTGAAATGGGTGAATACGCAGAGGCGGAACACCAGAAAATTCTTGAGCTAACGAAAGAGCTCGGTCTTCAAGGAATTTTTATAGGGAAGGAGTTCCAAGCGGTTGGCGCCACAGAACTTTTGAATGCTCATGGCGCATTGGAATATTTGAAATTGAATGAAGTGAAGGACAAAATAGTTTTGTTGAAAGGTTCGCGCGGAATGCGTTTGGAACAATTGAAGGAAGTGATTTAATGGTTGTATTTTCGTAAAAAAATAAAAGATGAATTTTGTAGAGGAGTTGCAATGGAGAGGAATGTTACACACCAGCATTCCAGAGACTGAGGCGCACTTGAATGCGCAGATGCGCAAAGCATATATCGGATTCGATCCAACCGCGAGCTCGTTGGGC
>Ga0208483_1000197_pt1 | contig 13433 bp, 13 predicted proteins | sample LakMenE01Jun11ns_FD_150659 | JGI IMG/M metagenome (GOLD analysis project Ga0208483, IMG submission 150659) | Freshwater microbial communities from Lake Mendota, WI - 01JUN2011 deep hole epilimnion ns (SPAdes) | ecosystem: Environmental > Aquatic > Freshwater > Lake > Epilimnion/Euphotic zone ... | reverse complement strand
CGCATCGGGTGTTCTTCACAAAGAATATCATGAAAAAGAATTTTCAAAAGCAGGTGGAATATTTTCCATGGTTCAACTTTGGGTGAATCTTCCCGCAGCCGATAAACTTTCAAAACCAAAGTATCAAGAAATTTTAAATTCGAATATTCCGAAAGTACAATTGCCAGACGATTCAGGAATTGTTGAGGTAATCGCCGGAAACTTTAAAGGAGCTAAAGGATCTGCTTCCACATTCACCGAAGTTCATTTGCTCAATGTCAAACTGAACGCTGGAGGCAAGGCTAACTTTTCCTTCAATGAAAGAAACAACACAGGAGTTCTCGTAATTGCAGGAAGTATAACCGTGAATGAAGAACAAAATCTAGCGACTAGCGAATTCGGACTATTCAGTAATGATGGAGAAACATTCAACCTCTCCTGCACCGAAGACGCAACTATTCTTATTCTTTCCGGAGAGCCAATCCTAGAACCAATTGCAGCTTACGGTCCTTTCGTAATGAATACGAAACAAGAACTCATGGATGCCTTCCATCAGTTTGAAAGAGGAGAGTTTGGAGAACTTGAATAAGTTCTACTGTTCAAAACACTTCTGCGAGCATGCATCGTGCACTCCCGCCACCAATGGTTTCTATAACAGGAATATTGAAACGAATAAAGTCTACACGCTGTTTCAGAAAATCAATTTGAGTACTCGACAAACTCTGATAAGCCGTTTCTGAAAGAACCAATTTGTTATTGTTTTGCCCATCTCTAAGCAAGAGCATATTTCCCGCAAAGGCATTCATTTGCGCCACTGAAATTTCAAGAACTCTTTTTCCTAAGCGACTAACTTCATTCACAAACAGCTCTCGGCTTTGCTCATCTGGCAAGCACTCCAAACAAACGACAACGAAATCATGGCCCATACACATGACAACATTCGTGTGGTAAATGGGCTGACTGCTTTCATCAAAAGCAGCGAACGTAAAAGGTGAGTATTGAATTTGTTTGCAAAGCTCGAGAAATACAACTTCACTCGTTCTTGAAGAGAGCGCAGCAAACGCAACTTTATGCTCATGATCAAAAACCACGCTTCCGGTTCCTTCCAAAAATAAATTCTGTGATTCGAAATGAGACAAGTCGAGAATTTTTTCAAAATTGAATTTTTGTTGAAGTTCAAGTACCACTTCCAGTCGTCTTTCGCAGCGCCTATTCAGCGCTTCCATGGGATATAAAATGAGCGTGCCGTTCGGATGGAAGGAGATCCAGTTATTCGGAAAGATGGCATCTGGCTTTGTAGGAACAAGTGTGTCTTCAACAATATAAACAGCAATGTCATTCGACCGCAACACATGCACGGCGTTATCGAATTCTTCAATGGCTCGCTCTAATACTTCATCCGCTGAGACCTTCAATTCTTGTTGAAACGAATTGCTTGCAGCGGTTTCCAAATTAAATCCAAATGCAGCCGGACGCACCATCATTACCGTATTCGCGAAGAAATTTTTTTCTGTTGTTACCAAGGAAGACATATCACATACTATTTATTATTCTCAGCAGCCAAGTTAAAAAAAAAGGGAAGCAATTGCTTCCCTTTCACAAAACGTATAGACTGATTATTCAGCAGCAGGAGCTTCGTCAGCCGCAGGTGCTTCAGCAACTGGAGCCTCTTCAGCTGCAGGTGCTTCTTCAGCAACTACAACTTCAGCAGCAGGAGCTTCTTCAGCAACTACAACTTCTTCAGCAACAACTTCTTCTTCTACAACTGGATTTGCTTCTGCATGAGCAGCAGCATCTGCAGCAGCACGAGCAGCGATACGCGCTTCGTTTACTGCACGCTCAGCCTTCAATTGCTCAGCCAGGGCTCCTTCTTTAATAGAAGAAAGTCCATCGCGCTTCGCTTGAATTTTAGCATCTTTAGAATCTAACCAAGCGTTGAATTTCTCATCGGCTTGTTCTTGAGTTAATGCACCTTTCTTAACACCTTTGTTCAAGTGTGTTTTGTACAAAACACCTTTGTAAGAAAGAATTGCACGAGCAGTGTCTGTTGGCTGCGCTCCGTTATTCAACCAGGTCACTGCTTTGTCTGTGTCTAACACAATTGTAGCAGGGTTGGTGTTTGGATTGTAGCTTCCAATACGCTCGATGAATTTACCATCACGCGGTGAACGCGCATCAGCGGCAACAATGTGAAAGAAAGGCTTACCCTTCTTACCGTGGCGCTGTAATCTGATTTTTACTGACATAATTTTTTGTTTTGTGGGTACGAAACCCGATTAACAATTTTTAATTGGACGGCAAATATAAGAGATTTTCTTCAACTACAGGCAAAAAACTAGTTTTCCGCAACTACCGACACCTTAGCTACTTGATCGCCTATTCTCACGAAGTACATTCCTGACGGCCAATGTGTTGAGTTGAAGCTCATCGTTTCATTCAGCACAACTCCCCTTTCCAAGCTTTTTCCGGTCATGTCGTAGATTCCATAAGCACTTCCCATGCTGTTCGGACTCACCTGAATTATAAAGGAAGTTGATGCTGGGTTCGGATAAACCGAAAAAGTTGAAAGATTCAATTCTTCTTGAATGTTAGAACTTAGACATTGCCCAGGGATGTTCTCGTCCAACCACGCTATTCGCTGAGTTATCCAACCCTTTAGTGTATCCAACTCTGCATTGAACGATGCTGGCATAGCGCCAATCTCAGGAGCGGGTCCGCTTACTCCAAGAATGGGCCAACGTTGGAAGTGTCTGGCCTGTGCGTTTTGAAGAAGGCCTCGACTGAATTCAATGCTTGCGAAAATAATCGCAGTGTCTAAAACATTCGTTCTATAATATTCGTAATCGCAGCGCAATTCATTTTGAAAAGTTGTGTCTTGTAACAAGCGTACGTAATAACCCGTGCCATAGTTATCGGTTCCGCAATCGTTATTCAAATGTGCCCATCCCGAACCATCCAAGTTCTCATATAACGAACAACCGTATAAATTCTTCCAAGCCCAATCGAAATCCCAAACCGGTCCGGCTTTCAATTTTCCACCATTCGAATTTTTATCCTTGTTGAAGAAAACACTCTTCTTGAAGCCATCTGCATTTCGTGAAACTTCGTTCACCAACAAATAATCGATGAACGATTTTGTATCTAAGTATTTTCGATAGCCCAATTCAGGATCAGCAAAATCTGGGCTGTATAATGCCGTCTCCAAAGAATCTATGAAAGAGGCTATGTAGTCTTTCTGTGGTTGAAGCAATTCAAGTTCGTTCGGAGATTGATAAATGAAATGAATGTCAAAACCGGGATGATCAATAGGAGAATAATTAGACTGAAAACTATTACTCCAATCCCATAAATTCTGCTGAAGAATATAGCCTCCTGTAATTGAATCTCCGCCTAAATCGAGCGGCGTCAAATTTGCAATGTCAACACGCGTGGAATCACGTTTGATTTTTTCAGCCAACAAATAAATCCCTTTGTAAGAGCTGTCTACTCTTACTTCCACAAGGCGTGATCGAACACTGTAATTACCCATTCCTCCGAACATCTGAAACGCTAGCGCATTTCTGAGCATTGATCTGTCATTGTAATTGGAAATCAACACCCAATCGTTCTCAGCCGGCATGCCCAATATTGAAACATTGTTATTCGTGCCATCAGCCAACCTCGTTTCAAATCCATAAGGCGTTTGCGGATATCCAGCAGAAGACGCACCACGTATTTCAATTCCAATATGTCCATTGTAGACATTCGCACTGTCATTCACAAAAGTCAGATTGCCATACCCATTGTACTTGATCTCCATAGTGCAATTGATCTTCGTGTCTTGCACAATAGTTTGTCCTTGCGTATTGATTAATACAATCGGAATTTCAGAACTCTCGAAATTAACGACACCCAAATCGGTTGCACACAAATCAAAAGTTCCTGTCGCGCCCCCATATCCGAAGACCTGAACATACAACGTTTCTCCCGGTGTCATATCGAACAACGTCGCAATCGAATAGTACCCATCGCCACTGTCATCGTCACATGCCACAGCCCAAACACTGATGCAATCTACACCTCTCCAGACACCCAATCCGGTATCGTTCAAACTACCGTTAGCCGTATTAAAATAAATATTTCCTGAAGGAGGCACAACAACAGAATACCATTGATCCGCTCCTGAAAAACTCGCACATCCCGGATTAAGTCCTGAGTTACCTGCATTCACATTGCTGCCTGTTACACACGCCCCTAATTCCATTGGTATGGCATTGCACGGTTGATTACCAGGAGGCGCAAGCGAACTGCAATTTCCTATTCCAGAAAAAACGTTTCCTACATTAGGATATGGCCCATTTGTAAAAACTAAATTCCACGAGGCATCATACAAGCTGTATGAATTCTCATCTTCATAATCAGCTGCGGTATAACTCAATTCAATGGAATCACCGTCGCAGATTGCAAGAGTATCCTGGCTTCCATATCCAGCAGCGAAGAACACTCCAGCATCTACTCCATTCACCGTAATTGTCAAATATCCCCCATTCCAACCATCGCCATAACTATCAAAAGTTAAAAGCGTGTAATTGCAGCATTGTGCTTTTGTTTCACCCAAAGAAAACAATGCAATACAAATTAGAAAATACTTCTTCATTGAGTAAAGATAAACGACCTGACAGAAATTACTTCAAACGATTCTTCGCAAAAGCAATGTATCGCTCCCAATCCCATGCAAGAATTTCATGTTCGCCTGCGCGAAGGTGATAAGCCATATTTCCTTCTTGAACGACTCCGTTTGGTGACGGATAACCGAAGGGGATATCACACTTCGAGTCGTATAAAGAATATATCGCTTGGGCTTTATAAAACGAAAGGTACTCACCTTCCGGATCTGACCATGCATCTACACTTGCGCTTCCCACATAAATTGGTCTCGGCGCAATCAATGAAAGCAACATTTCCTGATCTACCAAGAGCAGAGAATCATGTCCATTAAATGATCGTAAATTCTTTGAAAACCAATAGGGGAATCGTTTGGTTATCTTTTGAATATCCTCACCTCTCATTGTTTTGAATTGCGCTGCCCCAACGCAACCTGAATTGTTTGAAACAACCATATCGAAACGCTCATCGGTAACTCCCGCCCATAAAGCCGCTTTTCCTAATCGGGAGTGACCTATAGCTACCGTCTTCGAATTCTTAGTCTCCCCTCCTTGCTCAAGGCAAGTCTGAATTTCGGATAGTCCCCATGCCCACGCTGAAATACTTCCCCATTCATCTCGCTTCCGGACATGCAAATAACTATGGGCTAAACCATATATCCCATCGAAAAAACCATTGTAAACATCGGCGTCGAAATCGCCATAATGTGCAGTCGCCAAACCACAACCGCTTCCGATTATCAAAGCTAACGGCCAGCGGTAAGCTTTTTTTCCTCTGGAAGCCTCGGTAACTCTATGTCGTTTGGTTTGAAGTGCTGGATTATTTATGACATAATTCTTCGTCTGAGTGAGGGAAAGTGACGGGTGAATAGATGCGTTTCCGAAAAAATTCAATCCAACAAAAACAATCGGGTTATCAATGTTGAAAGGAAGAAACTCAGAAATAAAACATTTCCGTTTCTTACCATTCAATTTGAAAACCACTTCAATCTCTTTGTGAATCATGCGCACCCCTTCAACGACCAAAGTATCTTGCGCCAATAAAGTATACTCTCTTTTTGGAGAAAACACAGGACGCTTCCCGAAAATATAATTTTCATAATACTGAATCAACTCAGGTTTCCGCTTATTTTCCCAAGTATAAACATCATTCACAGCATCGTTATCAAAACACTTTCTAACCCCTTGAAGTTTCGGATCTAGCTTTCTCAGGTCGGCGGAATGCACTTTTTCAATGGATCGAACGCACGACGAAATTGAAAAGGAGATTACACTTCCAACTAGAAAAAAATAGGTCTTGTAATTTTTCATTTATTTCGAAAATCGAAGTGCTAATTTATAACCAATCCACGACATAGGAATATAGGCCAATCCCAAATCCACTGCATCGAACCACAAAGGTGAAGGCAGAATAAATACCATATATGTTCCTGCAAGGAAAAAAAGAAACCCAACAAGCAATGCTCGGAATAATTTCCGTTCTTTAATGAACAGCGTTACTAAAAATGCACCAGCCAAGGTTCCAATCGCATGAGCTAGAAAAGGCATTACGAAATGTTTTGGTTCCATAACGACCATTGCGCCTTTCAAACCTTCTTCTGTACTCAAATCGAAACCTACAGGAGGGGCTATGATCGCACTGCTGAATTGCACAATTATTCCATTCAACATTCCGCCTGTTAAGACGCAAACAACGAAAACAAAAAGATTTAAAATTGTCCGAAGCATTCAATAAAATTTTCAGCGTGAAGATAACACATGAATTAAGATTTATCTCGTCCGAAATAACCTTTGCTTTCAACCCTATGCGAAAAGAAATTAATAAAAAGAACAACGAACATCAAGAAGAAAAGCGACTGTGCACTAACCAAAAACTTACCCATTGGAGCTACGGGATAGAAATCGCTAAATCCGATTGTAACCGATGTAACAAAAGAGAAATAAATAGAATCGAACCAATGCGTAAAAGGCTTGTTCAAGTAGTTTCCTCTCGCGTAAATCAATCCGAACGTAAATACAATCTCAAGATAATTAATCAACAACAACAGCATAGACCTTCTGTAAGACCTAGGTTTTGAAAACAAATCGGAGGCAAAAATAAGGGTTGGGACGTAAAGAATAGTTTCAAGCAAAAACCAAACTAGAATATAGAACAACCAATTCTCATCATGCCACCCGAAATAAATCACTAGGATTGGCAACGCGGCTTTAATCAAAACAAATAAGTCTATAGAAAGATCCGAATGCGCGTTGCTTCTTCTTCCAAAAAACTCTTTAATGTAGGTTCCAAGAAATAAAAATTGTGTCAACGCAAGAAACAAACGTAGAAGCTTTTCAATTCCAATATCGTCATGATGTTCATTGTTCCAAATAGATTTGATGTTGTGTAAGCGTCTACTCAGCGTACCGCTCCCTTCTTGCCTCTTTCGTTCTGTTGAGCCCAAAGCCATCTTTTTAATAAAATGTTTCACTTGCTAAAGTTAAGTAATGTTTTCTTCAAACTACCCATGACTATTATCGCAAACACCATTGTTTCGGAGTGAATACAGGCAATTGAGCGTGCTTATAGTATTTAATATTTCTTGTCACCAATACATCAATCTTTTTCGAACGAAGAGCTGAAAAATATTGAACTCCGTCTTCGAAATCAGAAAACTTCGATTGAATAGCACTCTCTATGTCCTCATTGTTCGTATCAACAATCTTAAAATGCTTGTTTACGAATAAAATGGAACTGTTCGCGAACTTAACATCGTGAAGATTTCGAATTATAAAATGCATATTCGCCAAAACAATGGAAGAAGTAAAGAGTGCACACTTGCCTTGTTGATATTGACCAAATAAATTCTGAGCAACTTCGAAGTGATCTTCTCGCTGCAAAATCAAATCCAGAATTACATCTGAATCAATGAACAATCTTGGCTTATTCATACTTGTTCAACAAATAATTCAAACGTTCTTCTTCTAAGTTGATCTTTCGTTTCGCCTTCGATTTTTTCAATAGCGAATGAAGAGCTTGAAGCTCTGCATTCGGCGGAGCATAATTTCCAGCATCCTCATTTACAAGCGACGCCAAGTAATTTTCCACCAAAGATGAGATAGACTGATTGTGCTCAGCGGCATACTTCTTCGCCTTTTCAATAACCTCTTCACTCACGCTGAGCGTGAGTTTCGGACGATATTCTGATTTACTTTTTAACTTCTTCATAAAACAAATGTACGTACATTTTTTGAAAATTATACACGTGCATTTTCCGACCGATAAAATTACTTGTCTTAACTACCTTTGCAGCCTTACTTCAACAAAAATGAAACAGATTATCGAGTGCGTTCCGAACATTTCGGAAGGAAGAGACAAAGACAAAATCAACACCATAGCTCAAGCTGCAGCTGCAGTGCCCGGTGTAATGCTTTTGGATGTTGATCCTGGAGCTTCAACCAACAGAACAGTGATTACGATTGCTGGTAAGCCTTCGGCTGTTTTAGAAGGGGCATTTCAATTGATGAAGAAAGCGCAAGAGCTTATTGACATGCGTTCTCATAAAGGCGAGCATCCTCGTCAGGGCGCGACCGATGTTTGTCCACTTGTTCCCATTGCAGGAATTACACTCGAAGAATGTGCTGCACTAGCGCATCAATTGGGAGAGCGTGTGGGAAGAGAGTTGGGCATACCTGGATATTTCTACGAGTCTGCTGCGAAACAAGAAGTTCGTGCAAACTTGGCAAATTGTAGAAAAGGGGAATACGAAGGAATAGATAAGATTTCAACTGCTGAATGGACACCTGATTTTGGTCCGAATGAAGTAACAGAAAGCGTTCGTAAATCTGGAATCACCACCATTGGCGCACGTGATTTCCTAGTGGCATATAATGTGAATTTGAACACCACTTCCACACGTCGTGCTAACGCTATTGCTTTCGACATTCGCGAAGCTGGACGTGTTTTGAATGAAGGTGGAAAACCTGTATTGGATGAAAACGGAGAGCCTAAACGTATTCCAGGAACTTTGAAATCTGTAAAAGGAATTGGTTGGTACATTGAAGAATATGGGGTGGCTCAGTTGTCATTGAACCTCACTAACATCAATATCACTCCAGTGCATGTTGCATTTGAAGAATCATGCAACAAGGCTGCAGAGCGCGGTGTTCGTGTGACAGGCAGCGAATTGGTTGGATTAATTCCGAAGAAAAGTTTATTGGATGCAGCAGATTATTTTTTGAAGAAACAAGAACGTTCACTCGGAATTTCCGACAGTGAAAAAATTAAAATCGCAGTAAAATCTTTGGGATTAGACGACCTCGCTCCTTTCCATCCGGAAGAAAAAATTATTGAATTCATTATTGAGAAGAATTTAGGGGGCGGAAAGAAATTGGTTGACATGAGTTTAACCGCTTTCGCGAACGAAACCTTAAGTGAATCTCCAGCTCCAGGTGGAGGATCTGTAAGCGCCTATTGCGGGGCAATGGGTGCGGCACTCGCTGGAATGGTGGCGAATCTTTCAGCGCACAAACGCGGATGGGATGCGCGCTGGGAAGAGTTTTCGAATTGGGCAGTAATTGCCAAGGACATTCAAGATGAATTGAATTGGTTGGTAGATGAAGACACGCAATCTTTCAATAAAATTATGGAAGCTTTCGGATTACCGAAAAATAATGATGAAGAAAAAGCAGCTCGCACCGAGGCCATTCAATCTGCATCAAAGTATGCGATGGAGATTCCTTTGCGCACAGCTCGTGTTGCATTCAAAGCATTTGAAGTTTGTGAAGCCATGATAGAGCAAGGAAATCCGAATTCAGTGACGGACGCGGGCGTTGGCGCCTTGGCTATTCGCACGGCTGTGATTGGTGCTTGCTACAATGTTCGCGTAAACGCCGGAGGAATTTCCGATAAAGTATTCACTGAAAAACTAATGAGCGAAGCGTCAGAATTAGAAAAACGGACCGATGAGAGAGATGTACAACTTAGAACGCGTGTTTTGGGGAAAATTAGTTAGTCAAGGAAAATTAATGTTTTATTAATGAATTCATTAATTCATTCACCTTAAATTTGACGACCCTAAAAAAAAGCAGTTTTTTTTTACTATCATGGCTACCAAAAAAAGAAAAGTTCTAATCATCGTGATATTCACCTTTATTAGTCTAATTGCAACTGCGAGCTACTTCGTTTTTTGGAATAACGCAAAATCAAAATTCAGTCGCGCCATCAATAAAGGGGATTGGACCGTTGCCGAAAAATTAATTTCCGAGGGAAATTTTGATTCCGATTCAACATCGAAATCTTATGCAATCGCAATTCTCAATTTCAAAAAGCCTAATGGAAATTATGTTGAAGGATTAAATCAACTTTTCAAAGCGCTATCGCATAATCCGACCATTCATTTTTCATTAACGAATGAGGAGATTAAAAACACGCTAATTAATTATTTATCTTCAGCTAGTCAGAGCCAGAAATTCCTGTTTACTGCTCAACTTGAATTGAAGAATGCTTCGCAAGAATGGAAAGATTTCTTTTGGAATTACTTTCATAACGAAGCTATTTCGAAACAATCTGTTGACGCATGGAGTAACTGCTTTCGAGTTGCAAACACCATAGAGCAAAGTGACATGGCGCTTCATGCTAGACGAGGATTATTCCTTGAATTCGATTCTTTTCAAACAACCGGATTAAATAAAAACGAAATATTAAAAAACAATCCCTGCTACACTCCCATTCTTGAGAACATAGACCGTATTCACAACAAGCATTATTCCTATTCTGACCTATTCAACATTAGCTTCGACAAAAACAATTACCTGTCGTGGAGATATATTGTTGCAGACTTCAACACAACGGACGAAAATGGGAATTGTAAAGGTTGCAACGATGAACAAGCGAAAAACAATTCATTAGAAGAATTTAAAGAGTTACTAAATCATTGGGAAGAACAGAAAATTACTTCAACCAATGAACAAATTATAACGAGTTGGTACAATTCATTACCGCTGACTGACAAACAGAAATGGGGAAGTCAATTCTATACCTACCTCAACTATTTTCAGCACGTGGATCAATTTCGTACAGAACCACTTTACAGAGATCCTATCATTGAAATTGAAGGCAAAAAGTACTGTATTGGTCAACGCATGTGTCTTTGTGAAGTGAAAAACGACACCTTAATTATGGTTGCTCAGTTTGTGACCTCTTCTAAAAATGCGGCCAAACCCCAAGGGAATCAGCACGATTTTGATGGACAACCGAGATACTATGGTCCAAAATGCAGAATCACTTCTCGCTATTGGGACCATCAATTCGCCTACGACAGTCTTGATCAACAACGAGACAAACTTCTGGGTTTTGGCAGCCAACATGTAATTACTTACAAAGGTCATGTTCCTTTACCTAATTTCATGCACATCACTCCAGACGATGAATTTCCGGGAGCGAAGGGGTATGTGAACGGTATTCATGAATTCGCTGTTGGCGGAAAGAGACCTGGTGTATTCATGGGAACTCCTATAAGTTTGGGATGTGTTAGACTTCATGATTACCCTTCAAAATTCGTTCGATGGTGGACGCCGAAGAATGCAAATTTCTTCACTTGCTATGAAAACAGTCGCTATATACAGATAGCACCGAATTAAAGATTGTTGGCTATATTTGAGGGAACACTCAATTAAATTTTTTCAAGATGAAATCCATCAAATTTTTTATTGCTTTAACGCTATTTAGCTCACTTGTTTTTTCATCTTGTGCTCAGAGCTTGAAGGACTTGAAGAAACAGGCCGAGCAGAAACTTCAACAAAATTCAACAACCTCAGGATTCACCGAAGAAGAGGCTGGCAAAGCATTGAAAGAAGCTCTTTCCAAAGGGGCTACTAAAGGGAGTGAGTTGGTTTCTAAAACAGATGGTTATTTTGGCAATCCAAAAATTAAAATTCCTTTTCCTCCAGATGCTAAAAAAGTGGAAGACAAATTGCGCAACCTTGGTTTGAACAAAGAATGCGACGATGTCATTCTCTCTCTAAATCGTGCTGCTGAGGATGCTGGAAGTGCAGCGAAAGACATATTCGTACGTGCCATTTCAGAAATGACCATTACAGATGCAATTAACATTGTAAAGGGAGGAGAAAACGCGGGAACTGAATATTTGAAATCGAAAACACGCGCTGCATTGGTTGAAGCGTTCAAACCAATTATTAAAACCTCACTCGACAAAGTGGGCGCTACAAAAAACTGGGAATTTGTAATTACCCGATACAATAAAATTCCTTTGATTGAAAAGGTGAATCCAGATTTGGTTCAATTCGCTACCGAACGCGCCATTGACGGACTATTCGTGAAGGTTGATGAAGAAGAACTTCTTATTCGCAAAGATCCAATTGCAAGAACTTCGGAGTTGTTGAAGAAGGTTTTTGGCGGGTAGTTATTTCAGATAATCCCGAACGTATGTTTTTGGTGACATCACCTTTAATATTGACTTCTTGAAGTCTTTCACGTTACGAGTTATTATTATTACATCCCTTCCATAAGCAACGCAAGCTTGATGTTGCATTGCGTCTTCAAAATCGCTCCACCCTAAATCGAATGCCTGGTGAACTATTTCACCTGACATTGGCATAATCTCAACATTCGAAATCAAATGATCAAAACATCGAGAAAATAATTCCTTTTCCAAATATTTCTTGAGCAAATAATTTACATTACTCATCGCAACCGGAGTAGTAATCAAGCGCACATCTCTTTTGTGTAATTCTGCGTGTTCGAAGATTCTTCTGGCGTGAGCTGAGAAATCATCGCGATCTGCGTAAAAGTCAATGAGCATATCTGAATCTAGAAACAAATAAGTCATAGTACTCCTAGAATTGGTTTTTTCTCTCAAGTTTCTGCAATTTAATCTTCTTTATCTCTTCCTTATAATCAATGCCTTTAGGTATTTTCCCTTTAACTAAAGATCTAATTTCATCCAATTCTGAAATAGGATGATTATAGCCTGCTTCACGTTCTTTGACTAATTCTTGAAAAAATTCTTCCACCAAATAAGATAGACTTTTCCCTTTATACTCGGCATATTCCTTTGCCTTTTGTACTATAACTGCATCTATCGAAAGCGTAAGTTTCGGACGAATCGACTCTGTTTTTCTTTGCTTTTTCATGAGTCAAATATACGTATTTATTTTTAATAATCACACGTATGATTCTAAGTCCCGCAAAACGTTTTAAAACTCAAATCATTTTTCGGATTGAAAGTTGAAAAAACATCTTCCGACTGCGATTCGTATGGATTTTTAAGTCGATCAAGGTAGGACTGAAACAACTCCCAATTGTCGTTGTCCACCGCCTCTGCTAATATTCGCTCTACCCATTCATTGCGAGGAATGACAATTGGATTGACATTCTCTTTTTCAATCTTATTGAAATCATTTTTCTGAGCTAACCACATTTCAAAGTGAGGGCTGCTGGTTAAATAAACTTCACTGACCTCCTTCCCTTCCAAAAACAAAAATGAATTGGTGTAATCCGAATGTGTTTCTTCCATGATGGAAAGTAACTCTTCTACCCACTCTCTTCCTTCTTGGGTTGAAATTTCTACACCTAATTTTCTTCCCATCATGGAATAATATGAATTTCCAAATTGTGTTGGAAAAGCATCGATCACTTCAATGGCCATATCCTTTGCCACCTTCCCGTTTTCATGAATCAACGGCATTAAACTATTCGCAAAAACCCACAGATTCCATTGCGCAATGCCGGGCTGACTAGCGAATGCATATCGCTTCGCAGTATCAATAGAACTAAAACATGTCTTTGGATCATACACATTCATAAATGCG
>Ga0208483_1000194_pt1 | contig 13531 bp, 14 predicted proteins | sample LakMenE01Jun11ns_FD_150659 | JGI IMG/M metagenome (GOLD analysis project Ga0208483, IMG submission 150659) | Freshwater microbial communities from Lake Mendota, WI - 01JUN2011 deep hole epilimnion ns (SPAdes) | ecosystem: Environmental > Aquatic > Freshwater > Lake > Epilimnion/Euphotic zone ... | reverse complement strand
ACATAAGTCTTGTGGATACCCAGTAACAACAATTGGATCAGGAACATCGGCTACAAAGAAGTCGAAATTACTCACAAGTCCAGAACCGTTGCAGGCAGCCAAATTCAAGATGTCCATGTGAACGGTTTCAATACCTTCTGTGAGTCCGTCTGCAAATGCGTCAATAACAAAAGAAACTGAAGCTACTCCCGAAGGAAATATTATTGTGTCAGGCATGAGAGTAAAGTCAACACCATTGACAGCAGTGCCCGTCCATGTGATAATACACATGTCTTGTATAGAAAGATCACTGACTTCAGGACGGGTGAATGTTAATGTCGCTTCGCCACAATCTTCAAAAAGTGTTTCTTCATCCGGCCCACCTGCGTTCAGCGTTAAGTCAACATCTACAACAGCATTACTGGAGAAAGATCCTTCCTCAAGAATTACTGCAGATTCCAATGCTGTGTCACTGCCATCAGCAATAGCCAATTTTATGTGGTAAGTTTCACCGCACTGGACCAATGCATAGGCTTCCAATGTTACAGTGTATCCATTTAAATAAATCCCAACATTTGGTTGATTATCTATGTAGTAAGAACTGTTCAACACGTTGTTTACTGAACTAATTGTAATTGGAAGTGGAGGAGTCGTATTTGGCAATTGAGCAATGTTTACAGCTCCACCAGGAAATCCAGCAGGCGAGGCGTACGGACCGGTTATCCCAGGCCCTGAAAGTAAGAACGCGAAAATGTCGTTGAAAGAAGAATTCACCCAAGTCAAATATTCATCACTTCCGAAAATGTAATTGAACCGTAAGGTGTCTCCGGTTGGAACAAAATCGAATTCGAGAATAGAGACGTCGTTCGCACTTCCAACAGAAAATGTTTGTCCGATTAATGGGGGGACAGAATTTGCAATCGACAAAAGTGCAGCATCTCCGGAAACTTCACATGTACCGTCTAAGAAAGCAGTCGATGCAGGATCAACTATGGTGGCCACAGCTTCAGACGAAAGGGCAATACCTCCGTCAATTGAAAGTCCAATAGAGTTTCCTCCTGTGATGTACCCAATTTGCTGAGGGCAGCCGGTATAGGTAATGTTTGTTGCTGCAACGCCACTACCTAACAGTACATCCTGAACATACTGCTGAATAGTCAATGTTTGAAGCTGGAGTTGAGCGCTGGCAGCAGTTGCCGAGCACAAAATTGAGATTATGAAAAATATCTTTTTGGTCATGATAGGGTTTTGACATCTACAAGACTACAAAGTTATGCAATTGGTTGCCGCGGTTTTGTATTTTACTTGAGAACTATCTTTGTGTTATGAGAGACGATGTTATGGGTTCTGCAATACTGAATTACTTCAAGAAAAATGACAATACGCCCATTCGTGTATTCATTAATAAAAGTGAAGAGCCTGAAATGTATCCAAGTGTATTTTTTCGACACTACAGAAACATGTTGAAATACGAGAAAACCGCTCTGAAATTGACTGTTGGAAAAGTCTTAGACCTCGGCTGCGGAGCGGGTTGTCATTCGCTTTACCTTCAAAATAAAGGATTCCATGTTACTGCTGTAGAAGTATCTACGAAGTCAGCAAGTGTTGCGGTTGCTCAGGGGGTCAAGAATGTAATTAACGAAGATTGGAGGAATTTGACTTTGAAAAACTTCGATACAGTCTTGGTCCTCATGAACGGAATGGGTTTGGCAGAATCTCCAAACGAGTTGAAGGTGATGTTTCTGAAGTTAAGGGGATTTCTGAATAAAGAGGGTTCCATTCTTATCGATAGCACCGATGTTACCTATGCCAAGGCCGATTGGCCTATGCTCGATTCAGAGTATTTTGGTAAAGTTCAATTCGAATTGAAATACAAAGGGAAAACGCAATGTTTTCCCTGGTTGTTTGTCGACTTTGAAACCGCTGCTCAAACGGCAAAGTCAGTGAAGTTGAATGTTGAAGTACTCGAAAGGGCCCGAAACGGACACTTCCTTTTGCGATTAAGCAAAATGAGCTAACTCTTCGCTTAATTTTTTACGTGCATGAAATATTCTTGATTTCACTGTTCCCATTGGAATGCCCATTGAATCGGCAATTTCGTCGTAGTGATACCCATCTACAAACAATTGGAAAGGAGTTCTGAATTCGTAAGGAAGTTGCGTAATTGCCTTATTGATGTCCTTTTCGTTAATTCTCGAAGAAACGGTATCTTCAGAAATCTTACCGTAGTTCAAGTAGAACTGATTGTCGGTAGAGTCGTTGATTGTCTTTTGAAGTTTCTTGCGCTTGTAGTTGTTGATGAAGATATTGCGCATAATCGTAAACAACCATCCTTTGAAATTCGTTCCGTCTTGAAAATTATCTTTGTAGCGTATTGCTTTTACAAGCGTATCCTGAAGAAGATCTTCTGCATCTTCTACGTTTTTTGTGAAATTGTAGGCAAAGCTCTTTAAAGATCCAGAATGGTTACCAATTAGGTAGTTGAATTCGAGTGTGCTCATGTTTTGCGTTTTGTTTAATGAATGCGATGCAAATATTAAACAGAACTTCCATCATTCCAAGCTTTTGTTTAATTATTTTGAAAATATATTAAACAAAATAGCTAATGTGCTAAAGCTTAGTTTTTTAGACCGTCAAGTAATTCGTCGATATTCGAATAGAGCGTAATGTAAAGCGTGTCAGGAGACTTAATTCCTTTCAGATTGTATCCAGTAAAGTGGAAATGACAGTCCGTATCCATAAACATGCGAGTGAGCCGTTTTAGATAATCTGGAACCATAACTGTTGAAGGATGAGTGGTGAAAATAGAAACAAAATCAACGTCGCCCAAACGTTGAGCCACTTGCTTCAAATCATCTGCCGGAACAGATTGACTCAAAAGAATACTTCTTCTCCCGCGAAGCTTCAATATATAATGAAGCATTAACAACGAAAGTTCGTGAATTTCTAAGTCTGGAAGAAAAAGAACAACTGGACGCATGTTTTGCTCCAGAGGAATCTTGACTGATTCAACATGAAACAACAATTTCTGACGAATGAGTGCACTAATGAAATGCTCTTGAGCCGGACAAATGGAGTCCGATTGCCATAGTAAACCTATTTGCAGAAGAAAGGGCATAATGATGACACGGAAGGTTTTTTCTAATCCATGCTCTGCCGTATGCGGGTCAATAACATTGGAAAAAAGCTCTTCGTCGTAATTCAACATGGAAATTTTAAGCATGTGCAAGAAATGCTCTTCCGTATTATTACCGTGAGCATGCTTGTTAATTATCTCTCGAATTTGGTCATCCGAAAGTTTCGCTATGTTCGATATTTTATGGCCAAGACTGTTGAGAAGACTAATATTCAACAGCGATTTTAAATCTTTGTCGTTGTATTTACGAATGTTCGTGTCCGTGCGGTCCGGAGAGAGTATTCCGTAGCGTTGCTCCCATATACGAATGGTGTGAGCTTTAATTCCCGAGAAATTCTCCAGGTCCTTAATGGTGAACTCTTGAGGGCGCATAGTAGTTGTTTTAGGAATTCATAACATCGGCATAACCAAAAGGTTCATTTTAGCCGTAATTTTTACCTTTTTCTATTTATTTATACCCTTCCAAACTTTCCTCTTTCAATTAATTGGTAGTCCCTTCAATTTTCAATAACTTCGATGCCAAACCTTAATCATGATACGAATTGCTCAAATTGGCTACGGATATTGGGGACCCAATCTTCTTCGTAACTTCATGTCACTCGGAAACACTAATGTAGATGTATTAATCGATTCTCAAACCGAGCGACTCAATCAAGCTTCGAAATTATTTCCGAATTTAGTCACTTCGACTTCAGCAGATGATGCTTTCAATAATAACTCAATTGATGCCGTCGTAATTGCAACACCCGTTTTTACACATTATGATTTAGCGAAACGAGCTTTACTCGCTGGTAAGCATGTGTTGCTGGAAAAGCCAATGACAGCGACGGTTGCGCAAGCCAAAGAGCTCATAGACCTTGCTGCGCAAAAAGGAAAACTGCTCATGGTCGATCACACCTTTTTGTACACAGGTGCAGTTGAAAAAATGAAAGCCTTGAAAGACGAAGGGACATTAGGGGAATTGAAATATTTCGATTCAACTCGAATAAACCTAGGACTTATTCAGCAAGATGTGAACGTGCTTTGGGACCTCGCTCCGCATGATATTTCTGTTCTCGATTACTTGTCAGACGAATTGCCAACAAGTGTGAACGCTACAGGCGTAAGCCACATTCATAACGGTATTGAGAACGTGGCCTATTTAACCGTTAACTACCAAAATAATTTCATAGCCCACTTCAATTGCTCGTGGTCTTCCCCCGTGAAGATTAGATTAATGTTGTTGGGTGGAAGTGAAAAGATGGTCGTGTTCAATGATATGGAACCGACTGAAAAAATTAAGGTTTACGATACTGCTCATAGTGTAAGTACCCTTGAAGAAAAACAGAAAGTCATGATCGACTATCGTGTTGGAGATGTCTATGTTCCAAAAATTGAATTGGCCGAGCCACTCAAAAAGTTGGCGCAAGATTTTATTAGTTCGATCGAAAACAATTCTGAGCCGCGCGCTTCAGCAATAGGCGGATTAAACACCATTCGAATTCTGGAAGCTGCTCAGCACAGCATTAAACAAAACGGAAGAGAAGTTAAAATTGAAATTTAAGTTGAAAGAAAAACTTCAACATATCATTCAAGACTTGAACATTCAATTACTGAATGAATGCGTTCTTACTGAAGCGGCTTCTGGTGCTTACTCCTGTACGCCAATATTGGCAGCCCTTGTAGGAGCAGAGGTTCACGCCTTTGCACGCGATTCGAAATACGGTTCTGCACGCGAATGCATAAACGAAGTGCAAGCGTTAGCAGAACTATGCGGAGTTTCAAGCCTCATTCATTTCCATTTAGAAAAAGATGAAATGCCTTGGGAAAGAGCAACGGTCATAACAAATAGCGGTGCGCTGCGTCCTTTGGATAGTGCTGTACTCGAGCGAGTTTCTGCTTCATGTCGAATCCCGCTCATGTTCGAAGCATGGGAATTTCGCTCACAAGATCTCGATTTAGATTTTTGTAAGTCGAAGGGAATTCAAGTCGCCGGAACAAACGAAAGACACGAGCAGGTCGATGTCTTCGGATACCTCGGCGATATGGTTGTTCGACAAATTCAAGACGCGCAGCAAACCCCTTATCGAAATAAATTCATCGTTGTCTCGAACAACGATTTCACGCCCTACCTCTGCACACCTCTGGTGAGCATGTCTGATGGTGTGGGCGTGTATTGTCCGTTGGAATACAAAAGTGAAATTGAAAATTTAGGAGCAACCTATTTCGGCGATTGGTACGAAACTGAAATTCCAAACGATTGGAAATCGGCTTCAGCCGTGATTTACTCGGGTTCTCCATTCTCTGAAAACCTCTGGGGGAATTTCCCTCTCTTGAATTTCAATGTGTGGAAGAGTTTGAATTCGCCGCTTTTGTTGCGCTTCGCAGGAGACGTAAACGAAGCCGATTTATTTCAACATGAAATAAATTTCCATCCTGAAAATGTCCCTGCCGGACATATGGGCATTCTTCCCTCAGCCATTGGTTGGGATCCTATTATTCGTTTGCAAGCGGGTAGCTTGAAGGTTGCAGAACTCATGAAAACAAACGAAGTGAATTTTAACAACGAAGTCCTCGCGCAATATTTATAATCGATGAACGAAGAAAACAAAATCGAGAAGTTGTCTGATTTGGATTTCAATAAATTCAAAGAATTGGCCAATGACGAATCGCTTTCGCGTTACGAGAAAATTGGATTCTTCAATCACTTTCGTGAAGGGAAGGAAGCGTTGATTTGGGAAGATATTCAGTCGAAAGTTCCTTCGTTAGAAAATGACGGGGCGCGCATTCTAGACATCGGTCCAGGCTGCAGCGATTTGCCTTTCATGTTGTTGAAAAATGCTGAAGCGAAAAAGCAAGGTGTTGTGCTTATCGATTCGGAAGAGATGCTCAATCAACTTCCTGACTTCGATTTTTGCGAAAAGTTCTCGGCCATGTTTCCCAACGAAACAAAACAATGGTCGAAAGAAAATGCCAACTCCTTTGACGCCATTATTTGCTACAGCGTTTTGCATTACATAGCCGTTGAATCAAGTGTTGAATTGTTTGTGGATGCAGTCTGCGATTTACTTGCCCCTGGCGGAATAGCGCTCATTGGCGATATTCCGAATGTGTCGAAAAGAAACCGTTTCTTCAGTTCGGAAGAAGGCATTCAATTCCATCGAAACACACACGGTTCGAATTCATTTCCAGAAATAAATTGGAATGAAAAAAAGCCAGGAGAATTCAACGACGAGGATGTATTCGCGTTGTTGAAAATGGCAAGAGTGAAGGGATTGGAAGCATTCGTTCTTCCACAAAAAAACGAATTGCCCATGGCAAACAGAAGAGAAGATATCTTATTTGTAAAGCACAGATAACATGAAAAACAAATTAGTCATTTTTGGAAATACAGAGTTCGCTGAAATAGCCTACGAATACTTCACGCACGACAGCGATTACGAAGTGGTAGCGTTCTGCGTTCATCGCGAATACATCAACAAGGAAGAAATTTTTGGATTGCCATTAGTCGCTTTCGAAGATTTGCCTTCACTCTACAACCCCAACGATCACGCATTCTTCGGAGCATGTGTGTACACGAAGTTGAACAGACTTCGCACTCAAGTGTATCTCGAAGCAAAAGCACATGGATACGAAATTGCTTCCTACGTGAGCTCATATGCTTTCGTTTGGAGAAACGTAAAATTGGGTGAACACGTTTTTATTTTTGAAGACAACACCCTTCAACCGTTCACAGAAATTGGAAACAACGTTGTGCTTTGGAGCGGCAACCACATTGGACACCATTCGAAAGTAGACGACAACTGTTTCATCTCTTCACATGTAGTCATTAGCGGTGGAGTAACCATTGGAAAGAATTGTTTCCTCGGTGTAAATAGTACCGTAAATAACGCTGTGAGCATTGGCGACGATTGCCTGCTATCTTCAGCAGCCCTGGTTGTGAAAAACATTCCAGAAGATTCCATTGTAAAAGGAAAAGATATTTCTCCGGTCTCTTGTCGCGCATACCATAAGCTCACTCCCCGATGAATTGGAATCGCCTCGGTAGAATTGTTGAAGCCAATCCGAATTTGGAGTGGTCGCAGCAATATGCTGCTATTCCGACCGTGCGCATTTTGAACGAAGATGTTCTTCGTGTTTATTACTATTCCATGGATGAAGACTTCAATGGAAGAATCGGTTACGTCGATGTTTCAGCACACAACCCTGCTGAAATTATTTCTCGAAGTGAAGCAGTGTTGTTCGATATTGGAACATCCGGTTCTTTCGACGACGGTGGCGTTTGTCCGCTGCAATTCCTTCAACATGAAAATGAAAATTGGTTGTACTACTTAGGTGTGCAACGCACAACAGATGTGCCTTATAGATATTTCGCCGGAGTAGCGAAAGAGCAAGCCGATGGCTCGTTTCAGCGCTTTCAAGCCAATCCTGTTTTACTTCCAACAAAATCAGAACCCGATATTCGAAGCGCGGTTTCTATTGTGAAGGAAGAGGTTCTCTGGCGCATGTGGTATGTAGGTGCTTCAGGGTGGATAGAGGTAAATGGAAAAGAGGTTCCAACGTATCGCATTCATCATGCGGTTTCAGCAAACGGATTAAATTGGGAAGTAGATCAACACGATTGCATTCAATTTCAAAACGAAGATGAATTCGGATTTGGAAGACCTTGGGTCATGAAAACCGATTTCGGATATGAAATGTACTACAGCGTGCGGACAAAGTCAGTGGGCTATCGCCTGGGCTACGCAACGTCTGTAGACGGATATACATGGGAGAGAAAAGACAGAGAACTCAATTTTTCTGTTGGAAGTGAAGACTGGGAAAACGAGTCGGTTTGCTATCCGTGTGTTGTTGATGTGAATGGAAGACGATTCCTTTTTTACAACGGAAATCAGAATGGAAAAAAAGGTTTCGGCGTAGCCGTTTTGGAGGAAGAATTATGAGAATTATTCGATATACAGAAGAACATCGCGCGCATTGGGAAGAATTTGTTTCCAAAAGTAAAAACGGAACCTTTCATCTTTCAAGAAATTTTATCGAGTACCACGGAACAAAGTTCAACGACCATTCATTGCTTGCTTTTGACGAAGAGAAATTGGTCGGCGTTCTGCCCATGAATGTAGTAGAACAAGCCGTTTATTGTCATCAAGGTTTAACATACGGCGGATGGGTGCTTGCGCAGAATATTCGTCTCGATGAATTTCATGAGCTGTTCAAAAATTTTCTGAACTACTTGTTGGCTAAGGGTTTTGAAACGCTGCATTACAAGACCATTCCGTACATGTATCATCAAATTCCTTCGCAGGAGGATCTTCATATGATGCATTTGGCAGGGGCAGTTTGCAGTGGACAACACGTGAATCCGATTATTATTCCTTCCAACGTTCCGAATTTTCAAGAACGCAGAGTACGCGGAATGAAGAAGGCTTTGAAGGAAGGTGTTCGCATTGAAGTTTCAGAAAATGTAGATTCCTATTACACTATCGTTGAAGATTTATTGAAGGCCTACAATTCAAAGCCAGCGCATTCACGCGAAGAGTTGATCGATTTGAAGAATCGATTTCCAAATGAAATAATCTTGCATGCTGCGTTTGTTGGAAATGAAATGTGTGGAGGCATTCTCTGTTTTGAAACGCCCAACTGCGTTCGCTTTCAATACATAGCATCCACATTAGAAGGAAAGGAAAAGGGCGCATTGGATTTGCTTTTCGCAACACTCATTCAAGAGACATATTCGAAAAAGAATTTTATCGATTTCGGGACAAGTACGAACAATCAAGGAGCCAGTTTGGCTCTCGGTATTTCGCAACAAAAAGAAGGATTCGGCGCACGCACTAGCGTTCAGCCTATTTATACATTAGCATTAAATTCCGTAAATTGGGATGCTCTAAACGCATTTGTTTCATGAAGAAAGTATCGGTAGTCATTCCCTGTTTCCATGTTGAAGAATTCATTCTTCCACTTTTTCACAACATGCAAGAAGTGGAGAAGCAATTGAATGCCATGGATCTTTCCTTGGAATTGGTGTGCGTTGACGATGGAAGTAAGGACGGTACGTGGGATGAATTGTTGAAGCATCGTCACTTGACCAAAGACACACAAGTGGTTCGATTAACGCGCAACTTCGGAGCTATCTGCGCTAGCAATGCGGGATTGAAATTAGTTACTGGAGATGCTTGCACCATCTATGCAGCAGACCTTCAAGATCCACTGGAACTCATTCCTGAAATGGCACAGCTCTGGTTGAACGGCGAGAAATACATCACCGCCGTTCGCGCGAAAAAGAGAAAAGATCCTTTGCTAACGCGTATTTACGCGAAGCTGTATTACGTTTTGGTGAAGTTGTTCGTAATGAAAGATTTTCCGGAAAGCGGATTCGATATTGCTTTTTGGGATGGAAGTATTCTTCAGTATTTAAAGAACACGTCGAAGAACATCAATCGTTCGTTGTTCTCGCATTGGCTCGGATTCAAACCGTATGTTATTGAGTATGAAAGAAGAGAGCGTTCAAGCGGAAAGAGCGGGTGGACGTTTTCAAAGAAATGGAAGTTGTTCCTCGATTCGTTTTTAGGATTTTCAGTTGTTCCGATTCGTTTCATTTCATTCATAGGCATGTGTGTTTCGTTCCTCAGTTTTGGATACGGAATTCTCATGCTCGTTGGAGGAATTACAGGAAGAATTTCAGAGCCAGGATTCGCTACGGTAACCTCGTTAATCACGTTTCTTTTGGGATTGGTGATTGTCATGTTAGGCGTTATTGGTGAATACTTGTGGCGCATTTTCGATGAAGTAAACAAACGTCCCGAATCTGTTATTGAAGAAATATTAAGAAATGAGTAAGATTGTAATTTTCGGACTTTCTGCCTTGTATGCCACGCTATCAGTCATGGGGGCTTCGCTTATCAAATTAACCCTGAACAGTTGGGGCGCAGAACAGCGCGGACTGGTTTCAGTGAAAGATTATTTTTCCTTTTTATTTGAACCGAAAGTATTCTTCGGAATGGGAATCATTTTCGTTTCGGCGTTGGTCTTGTTTAAGGCATTATCGTTAAGCGATTTCAGTTATGTCATTCCTGTGAGTGCTGCTGTTAATTTCATTCTCACGGCTTCAGTAGCAGCAATATTTTTCGGAGAGAAATTGGCGTGGAATAACATCGTTGGAATAGCGCTCATTATCGCTGGAGTATTTGTTATTAATCTCAAGAGAGCATGAGTAAAATTCTTGTAACTGGCGCTGCGGGCTTCATTGGCTCGCATCTCACAGACGCCTTGCTTGCAGCAGGACACGACGTAATTGGATTCGATAATTTGTCGAACGGTAAATTGCGAAACCTTGAAAGCGCATTGGAGAACAATGCTTTTCAATTCGCTGAAGGAGACATTTGTGAGGAAGCTCAAGTGAATGAAATCATGAAGGAAATAGATGTGGTGTATCACCTGGCTTGCCTGGGTGTTCGTCATTCCATACACAGTCCTTTCGAAAATCATCGCGTAAACGCCGAGGGATCTCTTCGCGTTTTAGAAGCTGCCAGACAAGAGAACGTTTCAAAGTTTTTTTACATTTCAACTTCTGAAATTTACGGAGATATTCAAACTTTTCCGATTGATGAGCTCGGTGTTCCGGCGCCGAAAACAGTTTATGGAAGTAGCAAGTTAGCGGGCGAGAACTACGCCTATTCGTATAATGTGTGTTATGGACTTCCAACCGTAATCACGCGAATCTTCAACAACTACGGACCACGTGCGCACTACGAAGGCGATGCCGGAGAGATTATTCCGCGAAGCATTGTCCGCATGCTGAACGGCGAAGCACCAGTTGTTTTTGGAAAGGGCGATGTAACGCGTGATTTCTTTTTTGTGAAGGACACCGCAAGAGCGCTTGTCGGATTAATGCAGAATGATAAGGTTGTTGGAGAAATCATAAACATTGGAACAGGCGTTGAAATTTCCATGAAAGAACTCATGGAAGTGTTGATTGAAGAAATGGAAATGAAAGACCGAATGAACATTCGGTTCGAAGAAGATCGTCCAGCCGATGTGCCTCGTTTGTGGGTGAATCCATCGAAGTTCAAGGCGTTAACCGGATTTGAAAATGAAATGGATTTTCGTGAAGGACTGAAAGAGACCATCGCATATTACAAGACATTGAATCAGACCAACGATTTAATGAATGAAATAGAACTTCAAAATTGGAAGAAATGAAAATCCCAGTAGCAAAGCCATATCTAGGAGTTGAAGAAGCGCAATTGGCTTACGATACCATCTTAACGAATTGGGTAACTCAAGGTCCGCGAGTGGCAGAGTTTGAAGAGAAGTTTGCACAGTATGTGGGAAGTGAGTACGCTGTGGCAGTAAGCAATTGCACAACGGCTTTGCACTTGTCGCTCATTGTTGCAGGTATCGGTCCTGGCGACGAAGTCATTTGTCCGAGCATGAGTTACATCGCTACCGCAAACGCAATAGTTTATGTAGGAGCAACGCCTGTTTTTGTTGAAGTGAAATCGGAAACCTACAACATAGATCCCGAAGATGTTGAACGGAAAATTACTACAAAGACGAAGGCGATTATCGGTGTTCATCAGATTGGACTTCCTTTCGAGCTAGACGAAATAAAAACGTTGTGCGCGAAGCACAGCCTAATCTTAATTGAAGACGCAGCTTGTGCCGCGGGTTCTTCGTACAAGGGAAATAAGATTGGTTCTCATTCAGATTTAGTTTGCTTTTCCTTCCATCCGAGAAAAGTAATTACAACAGGAGACGGCGGCATGATAGCCACGTCAAACTTAGAATATGCAGAACGCTTAAAACGTCTGCGTCAACACGGAATGAGTGTGAACGATCGTGTTCGTCACCTTAGTGATAAAGTCATTGTTGAAGATCATTTGGAAGTCGGATACAACTATCGAATGACAGATATTCAGGCGGCTGTAGGGATTCGTCAATTGGAAAAATTAGATGCCATTGTTGAACGAAGAAGAGAAATTGCAGAATTTTATTTGAATGAATTGAAAGACATCGCATGCATTCGCTTGCCTTTTGAAAGTGAAAACGATTTCACCAATTGGCAGTCTTTTTCAGTATATATAAAATCCTCTTGCCCAGTTTCAAGAAACGACATCATGCAGAAAATGCTCGACTTGGGCATTTCAACACGAAGAGGTATCATGACTTCACACAGAGAGACGGCCTACAAGAATAGGGGAGTAGATATATCGCTTCCAATATCTGAAGACGCCGCAGATCGGAGTATTGTGCTTCCGCTGTATGTGCCCATGTCGCAAGAAGAGATGGATTACGTGATGAAACATTTCAAAGCATGTTTAAATCAAGATTAGATATTCCCCTTTCGAATAAGGAAGAGCGAGATTTCATTTTCGCTTTACTTGTTTTTAAGTGTTTGCTTTTCTCTTATTTGTTTTTTCAATACACGAATTACTGGCAAGCCGGACTCGTTGAAGGGCTCGCTGTTCATGCCGGAGACACATCGGGATATTTCAATCCAGCAGAGTCTTTGGCTCAAGGCGCGGGCTATTCAAGTGTTTGTCGCATGCCAGCGTTTGCTCCGCTTTATTCGTGGTTCAGCGCCATTTTTAATCCGTATGCTGCTTTTCAATTTGTTGTCTTTCTTCAGTTTTTATTGGGTGTCTGCAGTGTTCTATGGGTAGCGCGAATCGCTGGGCACCTAGCGCAGAACAGGCGAGCGTATTACATTGCAGGAATCATCTACGCTTCTTCCTTGCTGGTGGCAGTTTGGGATTCGATGTTGCTTTCCGACAGCCTTGGAAATTCATTTTTGATTCTCTCGTTTTACTTAGCGATACGCTTCAAGAATGAATTGAATTGGAAGCTCGTTTTTTGGGCTTCGTTGTTTTTAACATGGTCAATATTCTTCCGACAAATTCATGTGCTCTTCATTCCGGTTCTCTATTTTCTTTTGTTGAAGCCAACACACTTCTTCAAATCTTCAATCATCTTCGGAATACCGTTGTTGTTGGCTTTTGGAAGTTGGACGGCCTATAATTACTCGAAGACAAACCGCTTCATTCCACTCGTCGATTCGTTCTCTTCCTGCTACGGTTATATGCCTGAACAGCTCGTTGCCATTCGTGATTTGGTCATTGCTTGGGGAGAAGATTGTCAGCCTTGGGTGCCGAATTCGGCTTCAAATTATTTAATCGCGAAAGACGGATGCACAACTTCCCCTTTGAATGAACGTCATTACACAACCGCCTACGGCGCTGTTGAAATGAAGCAATTGAAGGAAGACTATCACCGGTTTTACTACGAATTACAAGATGCTCAGAAGGACAGTATAGGGAATGAAATTCTTTCGCGAGCGAGAAAGTACAAGCAGGTTTATATGCATGAGCATCCTTCAGATTACTACCTTTTGAATCGCTTTCGATTGATGAAGCAGTTTCTTTTTCCTGCGAGAAT
>Ga0208483_1000187_pt1 | contig 13707 bp, 14 predicted proteins | sample LakMenE01Jun11ns_FD_150659 | JGI IMG/M metagenome (GOLD analysis project Ga0208483, IMG submission 150659) | Freshwater microbial communities from Lake Mendota, WI - 01JUN2011 deep hole epilimnion ns (SPAdes) | ecosystem: Environmental > Aquatic > Freshwater > Lake > Epilimnion/Euphotic zone ... | reverse complement strand
TGAATGATCAGGTTTATATTTTAGATTTTGAAGTTACCCATGTCGGTAATCCGGTCTTTGATCTAGCTTTTTTAATTGCCCATTTACTGTGTAAATTTTTTAGAGCAGAAGATCACTTGCAGGTGAAATTACTTACCAACACCGCAAGTGCCTTCGTTAAGGAGTATGAAAAACTGCGGCCAATCTCAGCCTCGGTTACAAAACATGCCGCTCTAGTTGCACTTGCGCGGGTGGAGGGTAAATCACCAGTAAATTATCTAAATGATGGGGCGAAAGAGAAATTACAAAGACATACTAAGAAATTGCTGTCTAGTAATGATGTCATCTCAGTTGAGCAATTATTTGAAATTAGGGCTAAATGAAAATTAATAAGGTAATTGGATATCAGGTTTTAGATTCAAGAGGTCGTCCAACAGTTGCTGCTGCGATCTCTTTAACTGATGGCTCAACTCATACCGCCAGAGTTCCATCTGGTGCTTCAACTGGCATACATGAGGCAAAAGAATTACGAGATAAGGGTGGTGAGTTTGAGGAAAAGTTTTACGCGGGACTATCAGTTCAGCAAGTGGTTAAAAATGTTAATGAAAAGATTGCGCCAAGATTAATTGAAGAACAAATTGATCTAAATGTAGTAGATGCGCATTTACTTGAATTAGATCCAAGTGTTGATCACTCAAGCCTTGGTGCTAATGCCACACTTGCCGTTTCCGTTGCCGCAGCGATTGCAGATGCTCATTCACAAAATAAACCACTTGCTAGATTTTTTAATTCAGATGGACCATTACTAATTCCAATGCCTATGGTAAATATTTTATCTGGCGGTGCTCATGCAAATCGAAGTATGGATATTCAAGATTTACTAATTATTCCAGTTGGAGCAAAAACCTTTACCGAGGCCCTTTCTTGGATTGTGGCAGTTAGAGAGGCGGCAGCACATCTTGGCAAAGTGGCGGGCCATTCCACAAATCTAATCGCAGATGAGGGTGGGATATCAATCCCATTTAAATCAGTGGATGAAGCATGTGAGTTTGTAATAAGTGCAATTGAGAAAGTTGGTCTTGTTGTGGGAGATCAAGTGGGCTTAGCTTTGGATATTGCTTCTACTCAATTTTTCGGTAGCGGAAAATATAACTTAGCAAATATTAACAAAAGCTACACATCTGAAGAGTTTGTTAAATACATCAATAATTTAGTCTCTAATCAACCAATCATTTCAATTGAAGATCCATTTGCAGAAGATGATTGGTCTGCTTGGCAACAGTTTATGACCATTGCTCCTAAAAAACTGCAGGTTTTAGGAGATGATCTACTAACTACAAATCTTGATCGATTAAATAAAGCAATAGATCAAAAAAGTGCTAATGCAATCTTGATTAAAGCTAATCAAAATGGCTTAGTTACATCAACTTTAAATGTATTAAAACAGGCTAGGGCTAATAACTTTAATACGGTGGTCTCAGCTCGTTCCGGTGAAAATGAGGACTCTTGGCTTTCTGACTTAGCAACTGGTTGGAGTGCAGGTCAGATTAAGGTTGGTTCAACCCATGGCTCAGAACGAAATGCTAAGTGGAATAGGTTGCTTGAATTTGAAGCGGTTGAAAAAACTAAGTTTCTAAACCCGTTTAATTAATGTGAATGGCGTGGCACATAATCGCCACTGCCACCAACTAAGAAATCAAGATCAGCGCCAAGATGGGCTTGTTGCACATGATCGATATACATCTTGCTCCAACCGCGCTCAGCTTTTGGCTTTGGCGCAACCCAAGCAGCTTTACGCTTTGCTAATTCATCAGCAGAAATAAGTAAATTTAATTTACGATTTGGTACATCTAACTCAATCTCATCACCGTCTTGCACGAAAGCAAGTGGCCCACCTGCAGTTGATTCTGGGGAAACATGTAATACAACTGTTCCATAAGCAGTGCCACTCATTCTGGCATCAGAGATTCGAACCATATCCGTTACACCTTGTTCTAACATCTTCTTTGGCATTGGTAAATTTCCAACCTCAGGAAATCCTGGATAACCCTTTGGACCTGAATTTTTTAAAACCAAAATAGTATCTGCAGTTACTGGAAGATCTGGATCATCTGCAACCTTTAGATACTCTTCAATTTCATTAAACACTAGTGCTTTTCCTTTATGAGTTAATAATTTTGGTGATGCAGCTGAGACTTTAATAATTGCACCATCTGGGGCAAGGGAACCACGAACTACAACAATGCCGCCGCCAGCTGCTTGGAAAGGTTTATTTGCTGGCGTGATTACCTCTTTATTCCAATTCTCAGCGCCTTCAATATTCTCTTTAACAGTTTTACCAGTGACAGTTATGTGATCGGTGTGAATTAAGTTTGAGATTTCCTTCATTACAGTTGGCACGCCACCTGCATCAAAGAACTCCTCCATTAAGAACTTTCCACTCGGCATCATGTTGGCAATTACCGGAACATCTTTACCCAATTTATCAAAGTCATCTAAAGAAAGTGGTACGCCAACACGGCCGGCAATGGCTAGTAAGTGCACAACAGCATTTGTTGAGCCACCAATTGCAGCTAAGATTTTTATGGCATTTTCAAATGCTTTACGATTTAAAATCTTAGAAAGCTTTAGATCCTCTTCAACCATTTTTACAATTCTGCGCCCAGATAAATGAGCTAATGTGAATTTACGTGAATCAACCGCTGGAATTGCAGCAGCTCCTGGTAGTTGCACACCTAGTGCTTCAGTTACACATGCCATAGTTGATGCTGTTCCCATTGTCATACATGAACCTTGGCTACGAGCAGAACATGATTCCATCGCCATAAACTCTTCAAAACTTATCTTGCCACTTCTTACTTGCTCACTATATTTCCAAACTAATGTGCCAGAACCAACTGCTTCACCGTGGTAGCGACCATTAAGCATTGGTCCGCCTGTGATCATTAATGCTGGAAGATCCACACTAGCTGCTCCCATTAATAATCCAGGAGGTGTCTTATCGCAATTACCTAGTAACACAACGCCATCTAATGGGTGAGATCTAATTAATTCCTCAACCTCCATTGCAAGCATATTGCGATATAACATCGTGGTTGGTCGCTGCAAAGATTCACTGAGTGACATCGCTGGGAATTCAAGTGGAAAGCCACCTGCTTCCCATACTCCGCGCTTAACCGCTTCAGCTACATCATTTAAAGATCCATTACATGGATTTAATTCAGACCATGTATTAGCAATACCGATAACGGGCCGGCCATCAAAAACATCTGGGGCATAACCTTGATTGCGAAGACGCTCGCGGTGGATATAACCACCCTTATCTTTTAATCCAAACCAGTATTGGCTGCGGCGATTAAACTTCTCTTCGCTCATACCCACCAATCCTGATCCTTATTACTCTCAAATAATGAGAAAAATTCTGTGTTAAGGTTTTCATATTCTAGTTCATTAGAGCAAAAACTTCATCTCTACAGAAAAGAAGGAAAAATGAGAATCGCACGCTTAGGTCAGTTATATAAGGAAAAGCCTGCAGTAATTATCTCAGATACCGAGGCAGTCTTTGTTGATGATCTAATCTCCGATTTTAATCGTGTTGAGTTAGAAAATGGTGCAATTGCTAAATTACAAAAAGCAGATTTAAGTAGCCGGAGCAAGGTAGCGATTGCTGATTATCGAATTGGTTCCCCGGTTGCTAGGCCAACAAAAGTTATTTGCGTTGGCTTAAATTATGCAAAGCATGCCTTTGAATCATTTATGGAACCACCAGCTGAACCAGTTATTTTTATGAAAGCTCCAGATACAGTTGTTGGACCAAATGATGACATTGTTATTCCACCAAACTCATTAAAAACAGATTATGAGGTTGAGTTGTGTGTAGTAATTGGAAAAAATGCTCTCTACCTTAAATCAGAGGAAGAGGCTGCCGATCACATCCTTGGTTACACGATCTCCCAAGATGTGTCTGAGCGTCACTGGCAAGTTGAGCGAAGTGGGCAATGGGTTAAAGGAAAATCATTTCCAACATTTAATCCAATGGGTCCGTGGATTGTTACAGCAGATGAGTTTACAAAAAATAAGTTATCTCCAAGTAATCTATCTTTAAGTTGCACAATTGATGGCGAGGTAAGGCAAAACTCTAGAACTGATGATTTAATCTTTGGAATAAATCACTGTATTTGGTATATCTCACAATTTATGGAGTTAAAAGCTGGTGATGTGGTTAATACCGGAACTCCAGAAGGTGTTGGTATGGGATTTAAACCACCGAAATTCCTAAAAGGTGGCGAAAGTATTGTTACTACAATTGAAGGAATCGGTACTATCAAAAATAAGGTAGTTAATTACAAGTAATTAGCTAATTATTTTATTACTTCGCACGCCATTAATAACTCTCTCAATGCCATAAGGGTTTGAATTTTGTAGCTCTGCCGGTAATTGATTATCTGGAAAATTTTGATAAACCACTGGCCTAACAAAGCGATAAAGCGCATCTAATCCAACAGAGGTTGTGTGGGTAGAAGATGCTGGCCATTGCCCGCCATGATTTTGCGCAGCGGTTACTGAAACAGCGGTTGGAAAACCATTCCAAATTACACGCCCAGCTAATTGGCTTAATTTATTTACTAATTCCTTAACGTTCTCATTGGCCCCTGCATGTAAAGCAGCGGTTAGTTGACCAGCCATAGCATTTGCAACAGTAAGAAATTGATCATATGCGACTCTAATAATTACTGAAGTTGGACCAAAGTGCTCTTCAAGTAAATCATCGTAACTATTCACATCAGCCCAATTAACTACAAAAATAGTTGGGGTAACGCCATAGCCATCAGGATTATTCGTTCCAGCAATACTCTTTAACCCTTTTGATTTAGTAAAAGATGAAACTGCGTCAGTAAATCTGCTAGCTATCCCTTTATTTAATAGAGGCGCAACTTTTTGTGTGGCTACATAACTTTCTACTTGAGAAATAAACTTATCCCCTGTTGCATCATCTGGAATTACTAAAATTCCAGGTTTTGTACAAAATTGACCAGAGCCAAGTAAGGCAGAATCTATTGCGGCTTTAGCCAACTCATCAGCTTTTTCAGAAAGAGCAGTTGGTGTAAAGAAAACTGGATTTAAAGAGCCCATCTCGGCATAAACTGGGATAGGAACTTTTCGCTCTTGTGATAATTTAATTAGTAACTTACCAACCATGCCAGAGCCAGTAAATCCAATTGCAGTAATCTCGGGTGCTTTTGCTAACCAATGTGTAATCTCAGGATTTAATCCCTGCACAATTGAAAATAACTCTTTTGGTAATCCTTGTGATGTTATTCCTTTAATCACTGCTTCATAAACTAATTGACTTGTATTTGGATGAGATGGATGGGCTTTAACTATTACTGGACAACCTGCCGCAAGTGCTGATGCAGTATCACCACCAGCTACTGAAAATGCTAATGGAAAATTAGAGGCAGCAAATACAGCAACTACACCTAATGGTTGCTGCACTTTGCGAAGATCAGGCCGCGCAACTGGTAAGAAATTCGGATCTGCTAAATCAATAATTGGTAATAAATGCCCACCTGTTTTAACAAGTGCGGCAAATGCTCTAAGTTGTATGACAGTTCGCATCACTTCACCAGTTAAGCGAGGCAGCGGTAACGCGGTCTCTAAATTTGCTACTTCAGCTAATTTTTCTTTTTGCTCTTCAATTGCATCAGCAATCGCATTTAATAATGCAGCACGCTGGCTTGGATTAGTAGCTACTAGTTTTGCTTTCACGCTATCAGCAGCTTTTATTGCTGCACTGGTTTGGATTAAATCCCACTCAGTGATTTCATCTCCAACTGGTTTAGCAGTTACAGGATTTTGGGCTGTGAAAGTCTTACTCATTTTCTAACTATAACTAAAAGTGTGAAAATAAAATATTTATCTAACAAAAATCTCAATATTTAGGGGCATTTCGAGTTCGCTCAACCTTTGGCTTTCTCATATTTCGCTTACTCCAACAGATGTTATGCCAATGCCTGCGCATTTCAGAATCATGCTCAAGCCAGGCAACGGTGTGTGGGGTCGCCATTGGAATCATCTGATCACATCCGGGGCAGCGATATGGTTTATTTGAAGTTGAACCACTAATTTTTCTAACAACAAATATTCCATCATCATGCTCTTCTATCACCTCACTAGATGTTGTGATATCGCGCTCATCGATAGGAATTAAAGGTTTGCCCTTACCCTTTGGCTTACTTTTACGCGGACTCACAGGTTTATTCTCCCAAGTGATTTAAGTTTTATTACCAATTACGGCAAGATGTCGCCATGAACACAGCTGCTGCGATCGAAGTCCGTGGTTTAACCAAGAAATATGGCAGCAAGGTAGCAGTTGCTGGAATTGATTTAACTGTTGAGCGTGGTGAAATATTTGCACTCCTTGGTCCAAATGGTGCTGGTAAAACTACTACCGTTGAAATTCTAGAGGGATACCGAGCGGCCAATTCTGGCCAGGTTAGAGTCTTAGGTTTTGATCCAGCAACAAAAGGCGCGACTGCTCAAAAATGGCGTAATCAAATTGGGATTGTTTTGCAATCAACTAATGATGCAGCAGATTTAAGTGTTATTGAAACTATTTCTCACTTTGCTAATTACTATGAAAACCCAAGAGATGTTAAGCAGGTAATTGAAGAGGTTGGTTTAGAAGAAAAAGTTGGCGCAAAGGTGCGAGAGTTATCTGGTGGGCAGAGACGAAGGTTAGATGTTGCACTCGGCATTATTGGCTCCCCTGAACTATTGTTTTTAGATGAACCAACAACCGGTTTTGATCCTGAAGCTCGTAGATCCTTTTGGGAATTAATTAGAACTTTAAAATCTGAGGGAACCACAATTCTTTTAACAACACATTACTTAGATGAAGCTCAAGCTTTAGCTGATCGAGTTGGTGTTATTAATGAAGGAGTCATTATTGAGATTGCAACTCCAGATACTTTAGGTGGACGCAATACCGCACCAGCTAAAGTCACTTGGCTAGAAAATGGCGCCACACAAGAGTTGTTAACTAAAAATCCAACGGAGGAAGTTTTAAAATTAAGCCAGCGGTTTAATAATCAGATACCAGAGCTTCAAGTACTACGTCCGAATCTGGAAGAGATATATCTTCGAATGATTGGTGAATTAAAATGAATACCTTAAAAGAGACTTTACGAATTGGTGTGCTTCGAAGTTTCCTTGAAGTTAAGCAGTTTATGCGCCAGCGGGAATCTGTGGTCTTCACCTTATTTTTTCCAGTAATTCTGCTATTCATTTTCGGTACTGTTTTTAAAGACACTATCGCACCAGGAGTTACCTTTAGCCAATACTTTGTCGCAGGAATGATCGCATCTGGTTTAGTTAATACTGGTTTTCAACAACTTGCGATCACAATTCCAATGGAGCGAGATGATGGAACATTAAAACGCTTGCGCGGTACACCAATGTCAGTTTCTTCATACTTTATTGGCAAGGCGCTTCTGGTAACGATCTTAATGATTATCCAAACCATATTGTTACTATTTTTTGGCTCAGTTGTTTTTGATCTTAACCTGCCAACTGATCCAATGCTTTGGTGGAATTTCACTTGGCTAGTAATCCTCGGAAGTGCTTGCTCTGCCGTGCTTGGAATCGCGTTTTCAGTTGTGCCAAAAAGTGGGCGCGGAGCCTCCGCTGTTGTCTCACCGATAGTAATTATTCTTCAGTTCTTTAGTGGAGTATTTTTCGTTTTCACATCCCTTCCAGTTTGGATGCAACAATTTGCTGCCCTCTTTCCCCTTAAGTGGTTAACACAAGGAATGCGCTCTGTATTTTTACCGGCAGATTTTGCTACACAAGAGGTAGCCGGTGATTGGGAGCTTGGTAAGACTGCTTTAATACTTATCATTTGGTTAGTTTTAGGCTTACTTGTTGCAATTAAAACATTTAAATGGAGCAGACAATAAAAATAAAAATATTAGTATCTGTTTTACTAGCTACTACATTATTTACCACTAGTTCCTTTGCAGTAACGCCTACGCCAAAACCAACTGCAAAGGTAAGTAAGAAAGCGACTCCAAAACCTGCTGCATCAGCTAAGCCAGTAAGTTCTAAATCAAGTGTGAGTACTCAAGTTACTGCAACTAAAAAACCTACCAAGAAACCTACAAAGAAACCTGTGAAGAAAAAGAAGAAGGTTAAGAAAACTGCTACGCCAATCCCATCACCTTCACCTGTTTGGCCGCCGGTTGGATTTACTTCTAAGGGTGGAATCTATGCAAAAATTCCAACTGGCAAAGAATTATTGGGCTTACTTTCAGCAAAAGTTAAATTAGCCGATGATGTAAAAAAATGTGAGAAAAATGCATGTGGCGCAGTTGTTGTAGCTGCAGAAATGCAGTGCCGCTGGTGGGAAATTAGATCGACCGTATCAATGATTGATCCTGCAGATCCGGCTAAGAAATTACTACTTGGAAGCCTTCGAACCACCTATAACTCATTAAGCCCTAGAACCTATGCAAACATATTATTAATTAGTGATGAGCCTTTATATTTACCAGCAGCTATAGACCCAGCAACAAATCAAGAGTTAGCACCTGTACTTAGAACTGGCATTTCTATTGGAGGAATTTCTGCAACCTGCCATAAGGCAACGACTAATGAAGTTATTCCAACTAGTGTTTACACTCCTTTTAAATAAAGATAGGGGATAAATTGCTCGGGGGCATTAACAACGGTTTGTATCTAATATCTTTATCAGGCTTCCTAGTTGTAGCCGTATTAGCACTAATTCTTAGGTGGGCTTTTTCTCACAACAACTCTTTGATTGAAAAGGATAAAGTAATTGGATCAGAGGATCAGTATGGGTTACTAAAAGTTGCCCATAGCCCTAAAAATCATATTGAGGGTGAAATGATGCGACAAAAATTAATTTCGGTTGGTATTAAAGCAACTCTTTCACAAACTAAGGATGGTCCTAGAATTTTAGTATTTGAAAAAGACTTAAAGATCGCAAAAGCAACTCTGAATAGTTAGCGATTTGCGCCAGGAACCCAGAGTTGATCACCGATCTCTTTATTTGCAGTTCGGGCTAAAACAAATAAAAGATCAGATAAACGGTTTAAGTATTTTGCTGTAACTGGATTTACCCCACCGCCAAATGAATGAATAGCATGCCAAGTATTTCGCTCAGCACGCCTAACTACAGTTCTTGCGACATGCATTAAAGCTGATGCGGGGGTTCCAGATGGAAGTACAAATGTACGAAGTGGCTGTAATGACTCATTATATTTATCAATTTGCTTCTCTAGATAATCAATTTGTGATTCTAAAACTCTTAATGGCTCTACAGTTGGATTATCAACTATTGGCGTACAAAGATCTGCGCCAACATCAAATAAATCGTTTTGAATTCTGACTAGAAGTTTTATAATTTCATCATCTTTAATACCACCGAGTGCTAATACAACTCCGATTGCAGAGTTAGCTTCATCAACGGTGGCATATGCCTCAAGGCGTGGATCATTTTTTGAGGTTCGGCTCATATCCCCTAGTGAGGTAGTTCCATCATCGCCGGTTTTTGTGTAGATACGGGTTAAATTAACCATGAACTCACCCTACCTTAAGCAATTACAATGGGGAATTATGGAACGACTACGGGTAGTTGGAGGAGCCAGATTATCTGGCACGGTCCGAGTTTCTGGAGCCAAAAACTCAGCACTTAAATTAATGGCGGCAACATTACTGGCCCCTGGTGAATCGAAGATTACAAATCTACCTGCTATCGCAGATGTTGATTACATGGCGGAGTTATTAACTAGGTTGGGATGTAGTGTAAAAATAAATAATAAATTACATGAAGTAATTATTCAGGTACCAGAAAAATTAGGCCATAAAGCTGATTACGACTTAGTTCGAAAGATGAGAGCATCAATAAATGTATTGGGGCCATTAATTACTAGACAATCAATTGCAGAGGTAGCACTGCCTGGTGGAGATGCAATTGGATCAAGAGGACTTGATTTTCACATTAATGGTTTAAAAGATATGGGAGCAGAAATTCACTCTGAACATGGCTTTGTTATTGCTAGCGCACCTAATGGACTTAAGGGCGCAGCTATTACTTTAGAGTTTCCAAGTGTGGGAGCTACTGAAAATATTATGACGGCAGCCACCTTAGCCAGTGGTATCACTACTATAGACAATGCAGCGCGTGAGCCAGATGTAGTAGATCTTGGCGAGTTCTTAATTGCAATGGGTGCAAAAATTACTGGACTCGGTACACACACTATCTCTATCGAAGGTGTTAAGGAGTTAACGCCAACAACACATGCCACATTAGCTGATCGAATAGTTTCTGGTACTTGGGCCTTTGCTGCTGTTATGACAAAAGGTGATATCACAATTGAAAATGGGAGAGTAGATCATCTTGAGATGCCGCTAGATAAATTAGTTGAAGCAGGGGCTGTAGTTACAACTACTAGTAATGGGTTTAGAGTAAAGATGGATAAGCGCCCAATTGCAGTTGATGTAGCAACACTTCCCTATCCAGGCTTTCCAACTGACTTACAACCAATGGTAATTGCATTAAATGCAATTGCTGAGGGCACATCTTTAGTAACTGAAAATGTATTTGAGGGTAGATTTATGTTTGTAAATGAATTACTTAGGTTGGGTGCAAATATCCAAGTTGATGGTCATCATGCTGCGATTACTGGAATCCCTCAATTATCAGCAGCGCCAGTTGCAGCCACAGATATTAGAGCTGGAGCGGGGTTGGTATTAGCAGCATTAGTTAGTGATGGTGTGACAACTATTGAAGATGCTTACCATATTGATCGCGGCTATCCAGATTTTCCAGCCCAGCTTCAATCATTAGGTGCAGATGTCAGTAGAAATTAATTTTCCAGATCGCAACTTAGCCCTTGAATTAGTTCGGGTTACTGAAACTGCCGCAGTTGCTGCTTCTGCTTGGGTAGGCCGCGGCGATAAAGAGGCTGCCGATGATGCAGCAGTTAAAGCAATGCGCAAGATGATTAACACTGTTGATATGTCTGGTGTAATAGTTATTGGCGAGGGTGAAAAAGATAAAGCCCCCATGCTTCACAACGGTGAAGAGGTTGGAAATAAAAATGGGCCTGCTTGTGATGTAGCAGTTGATCCAATTGATGGCACTACGCTAACTTCAAATGGGTTAAATGGAGCGGTGAGTGTTATTGCTTTAGCACCTAAAGGAACCATGCTTGATCTAAAAGGTGCTTACTATATGAACAAAATTGTTACTGGTCCTGAGGCAGCTTCTGTAATTGATATTTCAGCTCCAGCTGGTGAAAATGTTCGTAGGGTTGCGAAAGCAAAAGGTTTAGATGTAAGTGAAATTACCGTCGTAGTTTTAGATCGTCCACGACATGATGAATTATTAAAAGAGTTACGCAAAGCCGGGGCACGCATTAGATTGATTAGAGATGGTGATGTAGCCGCTGCAATTGAAACTGCACGGCCTGGTACCGGTATTGATATTTTAATGGGAATCGGTGGCACACCAGAGGGTGTTGTCACTGCCGCTGCTATGAGTGCACTTGGTGGTGTAATTCAAGGGCAACTAATGCCACAAAATGAAAAGGAAAAAGCTGCAGTTAAAGAAGCAGGTCATGATTTATCAAAAGTTTATTTAACAAATGATTTAGTTGCCTCTGATGATGTTTTCTTCTCAGCAACTGGAATTACAGATGGTGAATTATTAAGAGGAGTAAGGCACACCGCTTTTGGTGCAATTAGCCACTCTTTGATAGTTCGAGGAAGATCAAAAACGGTCAGAATTATTGAAACTGAGCACCGATTTAATTAGAGGCGCTCTCACCAAGAATTGATACTCGATTTTTAGAAACTGAAATAAATCCACCATTAATTACAAAATCATTTGTAGAACCATCGGTTGCCTTTATAGAAACTGTGCCATCTGCTAAAACTCCAAGCAGTGGTGCATGATCAGGTAGTACACCAAGATCACCTTCGAGTGTGCGAGCGGAAACCATTTTGGCTTCCCCACTCCACACCCGCTTCTCTGGTGTAACTACCTCAACTTTTAGCAATGATTCAGACATTTATTATGACTTCGCTAACTCTGCTGCTCTTCGTTCAACATCATCTAAGCCACCACACATAAAGAATGCTTGCTCTGGAACATGGTCATACTTTCCATCAGCTAGAGCTTCAAAGGCAGAAATAGTTTCAGTTAGTGGCACGAATGAACCTTCAAGGCCGGTAAAGACCTTTGCCACGAAAGTATTTTGAGAAAGGAATCGTTGAATACGACGAGCTCTTCCTACCAAAATACGATCTTCTTCAGATAACTCATCGATACCTAAGATTGCAATAATGTCTTGCAAATCTTTGTAACGCTGCAAGATCTGCTTAATTCGGTTAGCAACTCGGAAGTGATGCTCACCAATATAGCGAGGATCTAAAATACGAGAAGTTGAATCAAGTGGATCAACCGCAGGATAAATACCAAGCTCTGAGATTGGACGAGATAACACTGTTGTCGCATCTAAGTGAGCGAAGGTTGTGTGTGGAGCTGGGTCAGTAATGTCATCTGCAGGAACATAAATTGCCTGCATAGATGTAATTGAGTGACCACGAGTTGAAGTAATTCGCTCTTGCAACTGTCCCATCTCATCAGCGAGAGTTGGTTGGTATCCCACCGCAGATGGCATACGACCAAGAAGTGTTGAAACTTCAGAACCTGCTTGAGTAAATCGGAAAATGTTATCGATGAATAAAAGCACATCTTGCTTCTGCACATCACGGAAATACTCCGCCATAGTTAGAGCAGATAGTGCTACTCGAAGTCGTGTGCCAGGTGGCTCATCCATTTGTCCGAAGACCAATGCGGTCTTATTAATAACACCAGTTTCAGTCATTTCAAGGAATAAGTCATTACCCTCACGAGTACGCTCACCAACACCGGCGAATACTGATACACCACCAAAGTTTTCAGCTACTCGATAAATCATCTCTTGGATCAACACAGTCTTACCAACACCGGCGCCACCAAATAATCCAATCTTTCCACCCTTTACATAAGGGGTTAGAAGATCGATAACTTTAATTCCAGTTTCAAACATCTCAGTCTTTGATTCAAGTTGATCAAATGCTGGAGCGGTTCGGTGAATTGGCCATCTCTCTTTAATATCTAATGAAGAGGTTGGCACATCTAATGATTCACCCAAAGTATTAAATACGTGTCCCTTTGTTACATCTCCTACTGGAACTGAGATCGCACTTCCAGTATCGGTAACAGTTGAACCGCGCACCATGCCGTCAGTTGGTTGCATGGAGATCGCGCGTACTAGATTGTCACCAATATGTTGGGCGACCTCAAGTGTTAACTTCTTAGTCTCACCCCCCAATGTGACATCAATATTTAACGCATTAAATATGGCTGGCATTGAATCGGCTGGAAACTCAATATCCACTACCGGTCCAATTACACGGGCAACTCTTCCGGTTGCTGTTTTAACTGACATTATTCACTCCCTGTGCTAGCTGAAGCGAGCGCATCTGCGCCGCCTACGATTTCACTGATCTCTTGGGTAATTTCGGCTTGACGAGCCGCGTTCGCAAGTCGCGTTAACGACTTAATTAATTCATCAGCATTGTCAGTTGCTGATTTCATAGCACGACGACGAGCTGCATGCTCACTAGCTGCAGATTGAAGCATCGCGTTAAATACTC
>Ga0208483_1000174_pt1 | contig 14163 bp, 14 predicted proteins | sample LakMenE01Jun11ns_FD_150659 | JGI IMG/M metagenome (GOLD analysis project Ga0208483, IMG submission 150659) | Freshwater microbial communities from Lake Mendota, WI - 01JUN2011 deep hole epilimnion ns (SPAdes) | ecosystem: Environmental > Aquatic > Freshwater > Lake > Epilimnion/Euphotic zone ... | reverse complement strand
ATCGCATCTCTGAAATCATTGCAGAGTACGAATTGCCAGCGCACACAGTTGGATTTGGTGTTAAAGGTTGCATCACTTGGTCTACAGAACCAGTTCGTAATTATCGTGATTACAAAGCAACTGATTTCAAAATTGCTGAGCTCTCATGGCTCTGGTCAATTAACCGCGGCATCATGACGCCTCCAGGACTCGATGAGCAGTGGCTCATCTCCTTGGCTCATGGCCAAAAAGAAATCGACATTCTCGTGGAGGATTTCCGTAGCCTTGCGGCTGCTATCCGAAACTAGTTTGTAACCTCAAGCACTCACCTAAATCTTCGCCAGTTCCTTACTGTATTGGCTTAAGATTCTTAGGTGAGTGTTTTTGATTCAGAAGCTGTATCCAGACGTGCAGGTTATGTACTGCATGTAATGACCGCTTTCGGCGCAGTTGCCGGAATGGTTGCACTCCAAGCCGTAATCGACGGACGTTATCGCGATGCGCTCTTGTGGTTATTGGCTGCTCAAATTCTCGATGGTTTAGATGGTCCTATCGCGCGCAAAATTGATGTTGAGTTTTACGCAGACAGAATCGATGGACACATTCTGGATTTAGTCGTTGATTACATTACGTGCGTTCTTGTTCCACTTGCGTTGTTAGTGCGCTTAGAGCTTTTGCCTACACACTTTGAAACACTTATTGTGGGCGCAGTCTTTCTATTCTCAGCGCTCTGGTTTGCTCGCACAGATTTAGAGACTGATGATCATTGGTTTAATGGTTTTCCAGCAGCATGGAACCTAGTTGTTCCAACCTTTTTGATTATGGGCTCAACTCGCATAGAAGTTTTAATCGTCACAATTGCGCTGTGCATTAGCCAACTCACTAACTTAAAGTTTCCACACATTGTGAAGGTAGAACCGATGCGTTGGGTCACATTGCCATTTGCGGTTTTATACCTTGGAAACCTTGCGTGGTTATCGTGGGATTACAGCCCAACTGCACAGAGCCATGCAAATCTCTTTCAGGCAATTGTCTTAATTGGTTTCCCGCTATACATCATGCTTATTTCTATTTGGCGCACATGGTTTGCCCACACGCACATTCCGCTACTTGGATGGATCCAGTACGACTAACTAAATAGTCCAAGAAGAGTGAAGTGGACGACCTTCGGCGTATCCAGCCGATGATTGAATTCCAACCACTGCTTTCTCTGCAAACTCATCGAGACTCTTCGCACCTGCATATGTACAAGAAGAGCGAAGACCGGCGATGATTTCATCGAGTAAATCTTCAACGCCTGGACGTTGTGGATTTAAATACATGCGAGATGTTGAGATGCCTTCTTCGAATAGCGCTTTACGTGCGCGATCAAAGGCGTCTTCTTGAGTTGTACGCGCTGCAACTGCGCGTGCAGATGCCATTCCAAATGATTCTTTAAATAAACGACCAGAAGAATCTGTCTGCACATCTCCCGGTGATTCATGTGTTCCTGCAAACCACGAACCGATCATCACATTTGATGCACCAGCAGCGAGAGCCAGTGCGACATCGCGGGGATGGCGAACGCCTCCATCGGCCCACACATGCTTACCTTTTTTCTTTGCAGCAGCTGCGCATTCGAGCACTGCTGAAAATTGTGGACGTCCAACACCGGTCTGCATACGTGTTGTGCACATGGCACCTGGCCCAACACCAACTTTAATAATGTCAGCGCCAGCTTCGATGAGATCTTCTGTTCCTGCTGCTGTCACAACATTTCCGGCAACGAGTGGAACATTTGGATTAAGCGCCTTGATTGCTTTAAGTGCATCAAACATTTTCTTTTGATGGCCGTGGGCAGTATCAATTACTAATACATCAGCACCTGAATCAAGGAGTGCGCGCGCCTTGCCTGCAACGTCTCCGTTAATTCCGATTGCTGCAGCAATGCGCAGGCGATTCTGTGAATCAACCGCTGGTGCGTAAAGAGTGCTACGAAGTGCTCCAACTCGAGTAAGAATTCCTGTGAGTTCGCCTTTTCCATTTACAACTGGTGCAAGTTTGCGGCGGTTATCGTGCAAGAAATCAAATGCTTGTCGAGCATCTGCTCCATCTTTAAGTGTCAATAAATCTTTGCTCATCACTGTGTGAAGTTGAGTAAAGCGATCTACTCCTGCGCAATCTTCTTCAGTAACAATTCCAAGAGGTTTGTTATTTTCAACAATTACAACAGCGCCATGTGCACGCTTTGATAACAAGCTGACAGCATCTGCAACTGTTTGTTGTGGTGACAAAGTAAGAGGTGTATCAAAGAATGTATGACGGGATTTAACCCATTTAATAACGCTATCTACAACGTCGAGTGGAATATCTTGTGGAATAACTGCAAGACCACCGCGACGTGCAATTGTTTCTGCCATACGTCGACCAGAAACTGCAGTCATATTTGCTACGACTAATGGAATTGTTGTTCCAGAACCATCGCGTGAAGTCAGATCAACTTCCATACGAGATGAGAGTTCGGATTTGCTCGGCACCATGAAAACATCGTCATAGGTGAGGTCGTGGCTCGGATTATTTAAGAATCGCACGTAGGCAAACTCTAATAGGTATATTTCAAAGCGCAAAGACACGCCTGAACCGTTGAAAAACCCCGCATGGCAATCTAGCCTTTTGCAATGGCTAATCACATTGAATCCATCGGCGTCGACACAGTCCCTGAAAGTCAGCGCACAGGAAAACCGCGCAACATCATCTCCGTATTCGTTGGTAGCAATCTTTCGCTATCTGTCATGGTCTTTGGTTGGCTTGGAATTCTTTATGGTTTGAGTTGGTGGCAGAGCGTTTCTGCAATCCTTATTGGAACTCTCATTGCAGCAGCTTTTGTAAGCGCCTCAGCACTTTTGGGTTGGCGTGCGGCAACAAATAACTCTGTGAGCTCTGGCGCATTCTTTGGTGTGAGAGGTCGTTTAATTGCATCTTTCGTTGGCTTATTGCTCTGTATTCAATATGTAGCACTAACTATTTGGACTGGCGGAGAAATGATTTCTGCTGGTTGGGCCCGACTAACTGATACAGAAGTCAGTGATGGGCTTGTTGCTTTTGGATATGCCGTCATTGCGATTGCAGTTGTTACATTTGCTGTGCTTGGTTATTCATGGATTCTTAAACTAAGTAAGTACGTTGCCTATTTAATGGGCGCGCTAGTCGTTTTAACAATTATTGGTCTGTGGTCAGCATTTGATCCAACGTATCCAGGAGATCCAGAGGTTTACGCTCTCGGTTCATTGTGGCCAACTTGGTTCTTAACCGCACTGACATGCGGCGCTGCTGGTCCTATTTCTTATGTAACACAAACTGGAGATTGGTCGCGTTACATCTCTGAGAGCGCACATAGCGCACGAGATATTGTGAAAAACACTTTTGTTGCAATGGTAGTTGGTCTATCTATTCCTACAATCTTTGGCGCATTTGTTGCAGTTGCAGCATTTGATGAAGATAGTTTTGCAGGCGGTTTTGTTGCTGGTTCACCAACTTGGTTATTGATTCCACTATTGCTAGTTGGATTTATTGGAAGTCTTGGTCAAGGCTCAATTAACTTGTACAGCATGGGCTTAGACATGGATGCGATCATGCCTAGGTTCTCGCGCCTTAAGTCAACAGTGTTGGTCGCAGGAATCAGCACCGGGCTTGTCTTCATCGGCAAGTTTGTTTATGACGCAGAGGTCGCTGTAACAAACTCTGTTCTCTTTCTAACAAGTCTTGCGTCTTCATGGATTGTTATTTCACTTTATGGTTATTACAAAAACAAAGGCAGTTTCGATAAAGCAGCGCTTCAGGTATTTAACAAGCGCGAAACTGGTGGAAAGTATTGGTTTACCGGTGGATGGAATCTCAAAGCTACGTTCTCTTGGATCGTAGGTAGCGTTGTTGGAATCTTAGGAATTTCAACTGTGGATTACGTTGGTCCCATTGCTGCGGCTCTAGGGGATGTAGACGTAAGCGTGCCTGGCGCTGTGATGAGCGCCTTAGTTGTTTACGCACTTTTAGAACGATAAAACTTATAAGATCGGGGTATGACAACGGAGTCAGCACTCGATACCGCACGTTCCCAATTAAGACGTGCTGTAGAACTTTTACAACTCTCTGAAAACGACTGGCAAACTCTTTCAACACCAAGACGCATTCTTGAAGTCGCTGTTCCACTTCGCCGAGATAACGGCAATGTTGAAATGTATAAAGGTTTCCGCGTTCAGTACTCAACAACTCGTGGTCCATCAAAGGGCGGTGTTCGTTTCCACCCAGATATTGATATGGACGAAACAGTTGCACTTGCAATGCTCATGACGTGGAAGTGCGCACTTACTAACTTGCCTTACGGTGGCGCAAAAGGTGGCATTGCAGTTGATGCACACACCTTGTCACTCACCGAAAACGAACGTTTAACTCGTCGTTATACATCTGAAATTTTGCCAATCATCGGACCAGAGCGCGATATTCCTGCGCCAGATGTTGGAACAGATGAACGCAACATGGCGTGGATGATGGATACATACTCTGTTAACGCAGGCTTCTCTGTCCCTGGCGTTGTTACTGGAAAACCAATTGTTCTTGGTGGCTCACTCGGTCGCACATCTGCAACTGGCGATGGCGTTGCAATCTCAACAATCGAAGCACTTCGCGTCAAAGGAATTGATCCAAAGAACGCAACAGTTGCGATTCAAGGATTCGGAAAAGTTGGTTACTGGGCAGCTATCGCCTTAGAAAATATGGGATTAATAGTTGTTGCAGTCAGCGATGTTAAGGGTGGCGTTAAAGGATTTAAGAGCGTTACAGAACTCTGGGATTACTTCCAAGCAAACGGTAATCTCAACGCCCCTGGCACAGACAAACTCACACAAGAAGAATTGCTTCACCTGGATGTTGATGTGTTAATTCCTGCAGCCCTCGCTGATTCAATCACCGAAAAAACAGCGCTAGGCATTAAGGCCAAGATCATTGTCGAAGGCGCAAATGCCCCAACAACTCCTGGTGGAGATGCAATCATTAATGACAAAGGCATTCTTGTTGTGCCAGATATTTTGGCTAACTCTGGCGGTGTAATCGTTTCGTACTTCGAATGGGTACAAGATAAGCAGAATTACTTCTGGACCGCCGAAGAAGTTAAATCAAACCTCAATGACATCATGATGCGCTCATTCAAAGAAGTTGAAGAAATGGCGAAATCTAAGAAAGTTTCATGGCGCGAAGCCGCACACATGATTGGTGTTGCACGCGTCGCAGAAGCCCACAGATTGCGCGGGCTTTACCCATAAGCGTTCAATCACCGACGAAGGCTCAATCTCCCCTTATTCTTTGGCTATAAATAAATTTAAACAATAAGGAGCACTCGTGGCAATTGTTAGCGTAACTATTGAGTTAGTAGCAGAAATTCCATTGACGATTAATGAGTCATCACGCCAAGACGGTCAGTCATACGTTGATCTCATTACAGAAGCAGCAACATTATTTATGGAGAACAACGACCTCAACCAACTTGATTTCCAAGTCAAGGTTGTTGGCGACGTCATTGCTGCTGAGTAACAGGCAATCTATGAATACGCGCATTCGTTTTTTATCCGCCGCAATAAGTCTCTCGCTTCTTTTTACCGTCAACCCTGCCCTGGGGGCAGTAAAACCAAAGCCTCTTCCTGGTGTGACGGCAGCTGATCTATCTACGAATCTTGAAAATCGAAGTTGGAAATGCTCGAAACCTCAAAAAGCTAATGCAAACGCAACTACTTTCAATTGTTCTAGTAAAGATAAAACAGCAAATGTGGCTGTCTGGGGTACTACCGCAACGGACGTAACTTGGATTACGGTTAACTCAAAGACGAAAATAAGTTATGGCTGGCCAAGGTTTATCGCGACACTACCAATTGATGGTGTGGATCCAGCTGCTGCGCAAAAATGGGTTACAACCGCACTTAACGCTAAGACGTCCACAACCAAAACATTTGGAGACATCAAGTTCAGCGTTGTCATCGGAAGCGGTATCGCTAGGACTCTCACGATTGCGCATAAGAACACCCAGCAGCCTTAATACGGGTTTATCTGTAAACAGTAAGTGCGCCCGAAGGGATTCGAACCCCTAACCTTCTGATCCGTAGTCAGATGCTCTATCCGTTGAGCTACGGGCGCTTGAAGCGTGTGAATCCTACCTTACCCAAAGGCTCTTCTGCTTTCACGGGCACCGCAGTAAACTCGGGCACATACTTATATTTAACTTAATTTAAAGAGGGAAATCATGATTGTTACTGCGATCTTTAAAGCACGACCAGGAAAAGAAACAGAACTTCGCAACGAACTACATGGTGGCGCGAGCGCTTCTTGGAATGAAGCAGGGGTGCGCGGATATCACGTGCACGAACTAATTGATCAACCTGGAACATTTATGAATATTGAAGTGTATGAAAACGAAGCCGCGTTTCAGTCACATCTTGAAACTGCGCACGTAAAATCTTTCCTAGGAAAGCTTGATGATTTATTAGCTGAGCCACTGACTGTGTACCAAGGTAAGGCGTTGTTTGGAGGAGAGAATTCGAAGGCTGCTCTGTAGTCTGTAGAATTCCTTGATTATGCGACGTTTATTATCGGTCGAGCGCCATCAGAAGATCCTCGAAAGAGTTGCTTCTGAGAACGCAGTAGATTTTGCAAGCCTTGCCGATGAGCTCGGTGTTTCTTCTATGACAGTGCGCCGCGATCTGCGCATTCTCGAAGAAGCGGGATATTTAAAGACTACTCGTGGCGGCGCTTCTGCGCAGTTATTAAATACCCAGGATATTTTGCAGCACCCACGTGCGATGGATCAGACTCTTGCTAAAACTGCAATCGGCCAATTCGCTGCATCCTTAATTGAAAAGGGTGAAGTTATTTTTCTAGGTACTGGGTCGACGACTGCGGTCTTTGCACAGTTCCTTCCTAATAACCTAGATCTCACAGTCATTACTCCTTCCCTGCCACACGCATCACTGCTTGCATCTCGCGGTATTGAAGTGGTTAGTACCGGTGGTGTTATTGCGACTCATGACTTAGCGCAGACTGGTGCAATCGCTCTGGAAACAATTAACCGTTTCGTTGCGACTCGAACAATTATTGGTTCAGGTGGTGTTTCAAAGAACGGTGGATTAACAGAGTTTGATCAAGAGATTGCAGACATCAACCGTTCGATGGTGGAACGTTGCGAAGAAGTGATTGTGTTAGTCGATCCATCAAAGGGTGGCGTTACTGCGAATTACCGGGTAGCCGGCGTAGACATCGTCGATGAGTTTGTAACATCAAATGACGGCCGCGAGACGTTGCAGCGCCAACTAGGGGCTGCTGCGACCATTCTCACTCCGCACGTGTAACATTTCATCACATTTTTTGTGTTACATTTTGTCCCTACAGAAGGGGCAAATTAAGCCATGAGCATCGAATTATCGACGATCTTTAAGTCCGCAAAGCCAATTATTGGAATGGTGCACCTACCCGCATCTCCAGGTCAGCCACAATTTAAGAGCAAGCCAGATTTGAAAGCCATGATCGGCGCCGTTGCCGCTGATGTAAAAGCTTTGCAAGATGGTGGTGTCGATGGACTTCTTTTTTGTAACGAAAGTGATCTTCCATATACCACTCGTGTGAACTCCGAAGTGGGCGCATGGACAACATTTATGATCGGTGCAGTTCACGATCAATTGAAATTACCTTACGGTGTAAATCTTCTGTGGGATCCAATTGCATCAATTGAAGCAGCATCAGCATCTGGTGCATCTTTCGTGCGCGAAGTTATGTGTGGCTCTTTTGCAAGTGACATGGGTCCATTAGCTCCAGATCCTGCGTTGGTTGCACAGACTCGAGTGCGCCTTAAGGCAGAGCACGTTGCGCTCTTTACAAACATTGTTCCTGAGTTTGCATCCGCCCTTGAAGGTCGCACAGTTGCACAACGTGCAAAGGCTGCCGAGTACTTTGGTTTTGACGCAATTCTTATCTCTGGCCCTGTAGCTGGTGTGCCATTTAGCAACGAAGACTTGTTGGCTGCAAAAGAGACAGCGAAGAAGATTCCAGTCTTTGCTAATACGGGTGTCAATGCAACAACAATTGCTGACACACTAAAAATTGCTGATGGCGTAATTGCCGGTAGCAGCATGAAGATTGATGGAAAAACATTTAATCCTGTAGATCCAAAGCGAGTTATCGAACTCGTAACGGCTGCAAATAAATCTCGTTAGGAGATAAGCATGGCAAAGGTAAGTTTTATTGGTCTTGGAATTATGGGATCAGGAATGGTCGCTAACCTTGTAAAGGCTGGCCACGATGTAACAGTGTGGAATCGCAGCGATAGTAAGTACAAAGATATTGAAAAGGTTGGCGCAAAGACTGTTTCAGATCCTGCACAATTAATTCCTGGCGCAGACTTTTTAATGTATTGCCTTGCCGACGACGTTGCTGTTGATGCAATCTTTCTTAAAGGCCCAGAGCTTGCTAGCAAAGTAGAAAAATCAACGATTGTTATAGACCTTTCTACGATTGATCCTGTGACCAGTGCTGCAGAGCGAAAGGTGTATGAATCAAGGGGAATAGCCTTCTTAGACGCTCCCGTCTTTGGCACAAAGGGTGAAGCTCGAGACGGTGGTTTGTGGATTGTTATTGGCGGTCCAGAAGATGTTTATAAAAAATCATTGCCGGTACTGGAGCCAATTAGCGAAACTCTTCACTACATGGGCGAAGGCGGAAATGGCACAAAGATGAAACTCGTGGGCAACCTACTTGTGGCATCTCAAATCGTTTCTATCGGTGAAGCTTTAACGCTTGCTAAAAAAGCTGGATTAGATTTAACAAAGGTTTTGGAAGTTGCTGCTGTTGCAGACTTTAAAACACCTATTTACGCCGGAGTTGGGGCCGGTGTAATTAAGGATGATTATGAAGTGAACTTCCCACTTAAGTTAATGCTCAAAGATGCTCGACTTATTCAAGCATTTGCAAAGCGTCTTGATTCGCCCGTTTCAATTGCAGTTACAACTGAAGAGTTGGCAAAAGAGGGCGTTGACGGTGGCATGGGTGAATTAAACGCTTCGGCAATAGTCAAAGTGATTTCAAACCGAGCGGGAGTTAACTTAAGTGAATAAACGTCTAGAAGGTATGTTTAATCCAAAATCTGGCAAGTGCATCAACATTGCTCTTGACCTTGGAATTTTCGGTGAGAGATCCTTCGCCAAGGGCATTGAAGATTTAGCAAAATCATTACCTGAAATTGTTGCTGGTCAGCCAGATGCGATTCAGTTAAATCCTGGTGGGCTTAAGATTTTTAACTCACTCAACTTAAAGACAGATGTTGCTATCGCTCTTCGCTTAGATGTCACAAACGCTTATGAAGCTCGCGATATTGAGTATTCATGGGACACAGCAAACCTTGCAACACTGCGCGATGCATTCGATAAGCAAGTAAAGGTTGTCGTTCTTAACTTGCTTAACATTGATGAAAACTCTCGTCTGCAAGAGCAGTGTGTGCAGAATATTCAATTAATCGGCGCTAAGTGCCGCGAAGAAGGAATTCCACTGATGGTGGAGCCACTTGTTATGACCGCAAAATCAGGCACCGGAACAACATCTGTAGGGGATGTAAACAAGATCGCAGCCCTTGTTCGCCAAGCTGTAGAACTCGGTGCGGACCTCATTAAGGTCGACCCAACAGTGCCAATGACTGACTTTGGGCAGATAGTTGAAATCGCATCCGGTGTTCCTGTGCTTGTTCGTGGTGGCGGTTCTGTTCCCCCACGCGAATTGTTGGAGCGCACTCGCATCGCAATTGATTCCGGTGCATCTGGTGTTGTCTACGGTAGAAATATTGTTCAGCACCCAACTCCAGCCAAATTCATTCAATCAATTCGTGCAATTGTTCATGAGAACGCGTCCGTTGATGAAGCCATGCTCGTTCTAGAGAAATAAGTATCCCCATGAGTCAGACAATGAAAGCCGCCGTAATAACAGGAATCAAGAAGATCGAAATAGTTGATGTTCCGATGCCAGTTATTGGGCCGCGCGATGTTTTGCTCAAAGTTAAATCAGCAGGTTTGTGTACATGGGAACAACGCATTTACACAGGCCAAGCAAAATCTGAATACCCAGTTCTTGGTGGCCATGAAAATGCTGGAGAGATTGCAGCAGTCGGTGAATTAGTTACGAATGTAAAAGTCGGCGACCGAGTCACAATGGGGTCTTCTTCATGTGGAACATGCCGTGCATGTCTTCGTGGGCAAGATAAAGGTTGCTCAGAACACTTTCTAAACTTCTCACTCAAGGGTGGTTCATACGGTCCTGGTGGATTTGCTGAATACAAAATTCATAGAAGTGATGGCGTATTTCCTGTTGGCGATGCGCCCTGGGATCAAGCAGCACTCGCCGAACCATTGTCATGTGCAATCCACGCAGCGCGTCTCTTAGATGCGCGTTTGGGTGACACAGCAGTTGTATTTGGCGCAGGAACAATGGGATTACTTAATTTAATGGTCTTGAAAAAATCTGGTCTTCGCGTTGCAGTCGTTGATGTCAACGAAGGACGTCTTGCGAAAGCAACATCACTCGGTGCAGACGTTGTATTAAAAGCAGGCCCAGATATTAGAGATCGCGTAAAGGCTGCATTCCTTGGCGGGGTTGATTTCTCTATCGCTGCCTACGGTAGTGAAGAAGTAAATCAAGATGCACTTGATGTGCTTAATAATCGCGGCAAAATATGTCTCTTTGCCTCTGCTCACCCAGTAACGCCTTTTGCTGTTGATCCAAACCTGATGCACAACCGCGAAACATCAGCAGTTGGTGTTGTCAGCGCTGATCGTCGCGATCACGCAGTAGCAACAGATTTAATTGCTACGAAGCAGATTGATTTATCACCGATTGTTGATGCGACATTTCCACTTGTTGAAGCTGCTGCTGCTTTCGAGCGAGCAACATCGACTCCAAGTTATCGAGTGATGCTGCATCCTTAATTTGTTTTAGTAATCCAATTCGTGCAACTTGTGCATGGACTCTTTAGTTGATTGATACAAATTAGTGTAAATCTCACTCAGCGGGGCGTATGTCTCTGCAAGCTCCGTATTTGGTTCGACGATGCGTGGCTTTCCTTGCCAGACGCGAATCTCTTCTGGACTAGAAACTAAACCAACCGCAACACCAGCTAATAGTGCGTCGCCATATGAAGCACCGAAAGTAAGGGGTGCGACTTCTTGTGGAACCCCAGAAATGTCGCTGACTGCTTGTAGCCAGACAGAGTTCTTTGTTCCGCCACCGACAGATTTAATTGCGTGTGGTCGCGCACCGATTGCAGTAAATAAATCAACGTGTTGTTTAAATCCGTGGCCCATTCCTTCTAGAACACTTCTAAACAAGTGTCCGCGTGTGTGGGTCAGACTTAATCCAAAGATCATTCCCTTTGCGCGCGGATCCATTACCGGTGTTCGCTCGCCACTGAAATATGGAAGAACAACTACACCTTCAGCACCCGGCGGTGTAGCTGCTGCTTCTTTCACTAATACTGCGTAAGCGTTTTCTCCGCCGGCTTCTTCGGCAGCAATTAACTCTTTTGCAAAGTTATCTTTAAACCAACGTGTCAGAGAACCACTGGTTGCCATGCCCGCTAATAGACACCACGTGCCAGGAAACAGATATGGACCAGCCCATAATCTTTTGTCACGCGCTTGATCATTATCGGTAACTTGAATCATAAATATTGTTGAGCCGTACATCATCATTAATTCGCCCGGTTGTGTAACGCTCACGCTGAGTGCTTCAGCGCCGGCATCAATCGTTCCAACTGAAACAGGTGTTCCAACGGCTAATCCAGTGGCTTTTGAAGCTGATTCAATGATGTGACCCGCTAATTCGTGGCTCCACATAAGTTCTGGAAGTTGATTGATATCTAAAATTTCTTTGCAGTATTTATCACTCCACTGGTTTTTCCAAGGGTCATACATTGGAACCATGGTGCCTGCTGAGAAGTGATCAACAACAACGCGAGATGTCAGCCGAGCGACAATAAAAGTTGTTGCATCAACAAACCAACGTGCTTTCTTATAAACCTCTGGCTCGTTTTTCTTTATCCATAGAATCTTTGGCCCAGTTGATTGTGAAGAGAGAGTATTTGCGGTTGCATTAAAAATTGTGTCTTCGCCATAGATTGCATTGAGTTCGTCGATTTCTTCGACAGCGCGAGTATCAACGCCGTACAAAATTCCCATCCGAAGTGGGTTAAAGTTTTCATCAATTGGCAACACATCTGGACCAATCGCACTGACTCCAACGCCTTTGATATCACTTGGCGAAACACCTTCGGTTGCGAGTAATTGCTTGGACAGATTACAGAAATCTCCCCACCACGTTAACTCTGGATCGTGTTCTGCCCATCCTGCACGTGGAAACAAGAGCTTATGTGCAATTGTTGCTTGCGCAATTACTTTTCCTTGCGGAGTAGTTAAAACACCCTTTGATTCATAGGTGCCGATATCTATTCCTAGAAGTAAGTCTTGTCCCATGGTGCATCCCCCTTGTGAGAGTTAACCTCTGGAGAAATTTTCTTCTGGAGAAAACTTCTCTACAACTCCGATAAGTAATTTCTTGAGTTGCTCTAGATCATCGAGTGAGCAAACTTCAACACCTGAGTGTGTGTATCTTGTTGGCCACGCTACATCAACGCATGCAACGCCTTCGCCGACTAATTGAACATAGGAAGCATCAGTGAGTAAACCGATAGTTGCGTGGCGTTGTAGATCAACTTTTTGGGATTTCGCAGATTCTTCTACTAATGAAAGCAATCGTGGGTGTGGAATCAAACCATTAAGAGTTCCGCGACCATGAAATGTGTATGTGCCAACAACTGGACCAGCACCTACTTTTACTGCATTTCCACCATCAATATCAGGGGTATCTGAAGCTGCAACTAAATCAATACTTATTGCAGCAGTTGGATGAATTTGCTGCGCGGCAACCATTGCGCCACGAAGGTTAAATTCTTCTTGAACTGTGCCCACTAAGTGAAGCGTTGCTTTAGGTCGATTCTTGCCGAAGTGTTGAGCAAGTTCTACTAGTACTGCGCAACCACCGCGATCATCGAGTGAAGTTGCTGCAACTCTGTTGTTGACGAGTTTTTCAAAACTAGGACGATAGAGAATTGGTGTGCCAATTTTTACTCCTGCGTCATGAACTTCTTTCGCACTTGTTGCGCCAATATCTACATAGCATTCGCCTATTGGCTTAACGATGTACTTATCCTCTGGTGGTGTGAGGTGGTGTGAAACAAAACCAATAACACCGTTGATTACTTTTCCAGGCGAAGGCTGCAGAATTACATTTGATGCCGCAAGAATTCGCTCTGGAACTCCACCGACTCGTTCAATGCGGATGAAACCATTTTCTTCAACACCTTTAACAATCATTCCGAGTGAGTCGGTGTGCGCAAAGATCATTAAATCTGAGCCTTCAGGCGATGTGCCCTTGATTGTTGCAATAACGTTTCCGAGAACATCGACACGAATTTCATCAACGTGATCTTTTAGATCTGCTTTGAGTTTCTTAATCATTTCCTCTTCAAAGCCCGCCATTGCAGGTGTGAGGCAGTATTTTTCTAAACGCTCAATTAATGACATTAGGACCTCAATGACTTAGAGATGGATTTGTTAACTCTGCGATTTTCTAGGACAACGTTAAGAATCATCACGAAGATCAATACGCCACCTTGTGCTGCGAGGTATAAGAATTGACTAAAGCGAAGTGCGTTAAATCCTGATGAAACCATCTGCAAAACAACTGTTGCAAGAATTACGCCAGTAACTGTTCCGAAACCACCCATTGGATTAACGCCGCCGAGTACAACAATTACGATTGCAAGAAGAATGTAAGAAGAACCAAAGTCTGGGCTTGCAGCTGATGTGCGTGAAGCAATAATCAAGCCAGCAAGTGCTGATAAGAAGCCTGATGCTAAGTAAACCCATGCAATGACTTTGCGATCGCCCATAACGCTGTATTGCGCTGCTTTGCGGTTAGTTCCAACTAGGAAGACTTTAAGGCCAAGAGTTGTGCGGTTAATGAAGAATCCAACAGCAAGTGCGATGACAATCATTAATACAAATGGAGTTGGGATACCAAAGAAGGTTCCATTTCCAACGCGCATGAATTGCTCTGGAAGTCCTGAGACTG
>Ga0208483_1000169_pt1 | contig 14436 bp, 12 predicted proteins | sample LakMenE01Jun11ns_FD_150659 | JGI IMG/M metagenome (GOLD analysis project Ga0208483, IMG submission 150659) | Freshwater microbial communities from Lake Mendota, WI - 01JUN2011 deep hole epilimnion ns (SPAdes) | ecosystem: Environmental > Aquatic > Freshwater > Lake > Epilimnion/Euphotic zone ... | reverse complement strand
CGGAGTAACGCGATCAATAGAATAACCGAAGTGGTACTTCACATCTCCATCGAACAATCCTTCGTCGTCGAAGGCCACTCCTTCAAACTCAGCAAAAATTTCCTCTTGCGGTTTGCCCATGATGTTGGTTAAGACATTCAAACGACCGCGGTGAGCCATTCCAATTACAAATTCAGAAACGCCTTTGTCGGCGCCGTCTCTAACCATATAGTCCATGGCCGGAACCACTGCTTCACATCCTTCAACACTAAATCTTTTTTGTCCAACGAACTTTCTTTGAATGTACTGTTCGAAGGTGGTTGCCTTGTTCACCATGTCGAAGATTTGCTTTTTCTCTTCTGTGGTGAAAGGTGTTTTCTTCACGGCTTCGAGTCGTGATCGTAACCATTGAATTTTTTCAGGGTCGCGAATGTACATGTATTCTGAACCAATGCTTTCGCAGTAGCAAGATTGTAAATGCGCGATAATGTCTTTCAATTTCACGTCGCCCAATCCCACTTCAACACCTGCATGAAAGACAGATTCAAGATCGGCTTTGGTTAGTCCGAAGTTTTCGATGTCGAGGTTCGGAGAATATTTTCTTCGCTCACGCACCGGATTGGTGTGGGTGAATAAATGTCCGTGTTTACGATATGCGTTAATCAGGTTTATGACCTTGAATTCCTTGTGCATACCATCGTCGCCAATAGATGCAGTGTCTCTAGAGAGCACAGGGAATAGGGAATGTTGAAATTCGAATCCTTCAAAAAAGCGTCTCCAAGAAATATCTAGAGATGAGGGATCCTGCTGGTATTGGTTATACAGCGCTTCAATCGTGTTCACATCGGCATTACCGAGATAAGAATTATCGTCCATCGATTTCGTTTGAAAATACGGCTCCAAAGATAAGTATTTATCCAAAAAACGACTTTTCTATTTCACTAAGATATGAACTGAAAAAAATCAGGATTGAAGGGCGCGTAATGCCTTGATAACATTGCCTTCTATGCGGTTCTCGACGTTCGAATAATCTTGCTTTATGAACGATTCTCCGGTTACCCTTTCGAAAAGTTCGATGTATCGATTGCTAATTTCTTCGAGCCATGCGTCTGACATCGAAGGAACTTCTTGTCCCTCCTTGCCCATGAATCCTTCGCTAATTAGCCATTCGCGAACGAACTCTTTGGAAAGTTGACGTTGTTTTTCTCCAGCAGCTTGACGCTCGGCATATCCTTCCGCATAAAAATAACGAGAAGAGTCGGGGGTATGAATTTCATCCATGAGCACGACTTCGCCGTTGTGTTTTCCGAATTCGTATTTCGTGTCAACGAGGATGAGTCCGCGTTTCAGAGCGAGCTCTGTTCCGCGAGCATAAAGCGCGTGGGTGTATTTTTCAAGAATCGCATAATCTTCAGCAGACACGATTCCTTGAGCAATAATTTCTTCGCGACTAATGTCTTCGTCGTGACCTTCAGAAGCCTTGGTACTGGGGGTAATGATGGGAGACGGAAGTCTGTCGTGTTCTTTCAATCCTTCAGGAAGTGCAACGCCGCACAAGGTGCGAAGTCCGCTGCTGTAGGTTCTCCAAGCGTGTCCTGTTAAATATCCGCGAATAACCATTTCCACAGCGAATGGTTCGCAGCGTGTTCCAACGGTAACATTCGGATCGGGAGAAGAGATTTTCCAGTTAGGAACAATATCTGCAGTTTCATTCAACATACGTTCTGCAATCTGATTCAAAACTTGTCCTTTGAAAGGAATAGCGCGAGGCAACACCACGTCGAATGCAGAGATTCTATCAGAGGCTACCATTACCAATACGTCATCACCGATACTGTATACGTCGCGAACCTTGCCTTTGTAAAAGTTGGTTTGATTCGGAAATGTGAATTGAGTTCCTGCGATTGCTTCCATTATCTTTTAAGTCCTTTCATTTGATTCGCTTGCTTCATCATAGCAGCCATTTGGCTCTTGTTGGTGAACATCTTCATCATCTGACGCGTTTGATCGAACTGTTTCATTAGCTTGTTCACCTCTTCCAATGGACGTCCGCATCCCTTGGCAATTCTGGCTTTACGCGAAGGATTAATTAAGCTAGGGTTCGAGCGCTCCTTTGGAGTCATGCTGTGAATAATGGCTTCAACATATTTAAACGCATCGTCATTCACGTCTACATTTTTCAATTGTCCCATTCCAGGAAGCATGCCCATAAGGTCTTTCATGCTTCCCATTTTCTTGATCTGTCCTATTTGTTCTAGGAAGTCATTGAAATCGAATTGGTCTTTCTTAATACGCTTCTCCAGACGCTTCGCTTGTTCTTCGTCGAATTGCTCTTGTGCCTTTTCAACCAAAGAAACAACGTCGCCCATTCCAAGAATACGGCTAGCCATACGCTCAGGGTAGAACACGTCGATCGCGTCCATTTTCTCTCCGGTTCCAACAAACTTGATGGGCTTGTTAACTTCACTCTTAATGCTGAGCGCAGCTCCACCGCGGGTGTCACCGTCTAACTTGGTAAGAATGACTCCGTCGAAATTCAATTTATCATGAAACGCTTTCGCAGTATTCACAGCATCTTGACCGGTCATGGCATCTACTACGAACAACGTCTCTGTTGGCTGAAGGGCTTCCTTCACCGCAGCAATTTCGGTCATCATTTGCTCGTCAACGGCAAGGCGTCCGGCCGTATCGACAATAACAACGTTGTATCCGTTTTGCTTCGCGAAGGCCAATGCGTTTTTCGCGATTGAAACAGCGTCTTTGTTTTCGGGTTCGCTATAAACAGCGACTCCAATGCTGTCTCCAACGATGTGCAATTGGTTAATCGCAGCTGGACGATAAATATCACACGCTACCAAAAGAGGATTCTTTCCTTTCTTTGTTTTTAAGTAATTCGCAAGCTTTCCGGAAAACGTTGTTTTACCCGAACCTTGCAAACCGCTCATTAAGATAATACCCGGATTTCCTTGGAAGTTCAGTTCGCTGTGTTCGCCGCCCATTAAGTCTTTCAACTCGTCTTGGGTAATCTTCACCAACAATTGTCCGGGGCTAATCGCTGTAAGAACTTTTTGTCCGAGCGCTTTCTCTTTTACTCGATCGGCGAATTCTTTCGCGGTCTTGTAACTAACGTCAGAGTCTAATAAAGCACGACGAACTTCTTTCAACGTTTCAGAAACGTTTACTTCTGTAATTTGGCCGTGTCCTTTTAAGACTTTCAGCGCTCGTTCTAACTTATCGGATAAATTTTCAAACATGGTATTCTGCTAATGAGGCTGCAAAGTTAATCTTAAAGTTCTGTCGCACTTATATTTGTGGAAATATGTTGAAATGAAAAAGCTACTTTTCCTTTTGTTTGTCGTTCTTCAATGTGTTGTATTGAATGCGCAAGTGCGTTACAGAGTAACTACAGTGGAGCAACGCATTCAAACAACGGACTACTGGATTTCAGTTCAGAAAATGAATACGTTCATTACTTCCAACAACATTATGGTTTCTCGTCAGAACGAATCTCCATTAAAGTACACAGTGAATTTCAGCATTGAACCGAAGCTCTACGCGGCTTACAAAGAGGTGGTAAAGGACATGGGATTGTTCACAGAAAATAATTTGAACACAACAGACAACACTGCGCGCGTGGAAGAGTTGAAGGGAAACGTTAAGTACTATCAAGATCAAATTGCACTTCAAAATTCATTGATGGAAAAGATGGATCCACAGACCGAGCAGTACAAGAACATGTGGAGAGAATTGAAGAATTGGGAAACAAGCATTCGCACTGCTCAAACCGATTTGAACAACTTGACGAGCACTGAGTATTATTACGTGGTTGATTTAGAAATTGAAGACGAGACTTATACCCCTCAGACAAGCTCTGTTCAATGGATAAACATGCCAGGAGTTGAGTATTCTTATTTTCAAATCGAAGAACCTCAAGATACCCTCAGCAGTCCGTATTATCAAGGTGTGTTTTTGAAATATGTATTCACCAAAGGAAAGTCCTTCGCGACCTTAGGAGCCTACAAAACCACTGATAAATTGGATACAGATACAATGCACTATTCGGAGATGTTCATTTTTGGATTTGGTCAGGATTTTTATTCACGTCACCTTGGAAGAGGCTCGAAGAAATTTTTCAATTTGTATAGTGGCTATACCATCGGCGGTATGCTTGCTTCAAACGACAAGCGTAAGGAAACCTTTGGATATATAGCTCCTGCAGTTGGGTTGGAAATATTCAAAAATAAATATGTTTTAATCGATACGAAGGTGAACTACATGGTTCCCTTCAAGAATACACGTAACATGCGCGGACTTGCATTCAATGTGTCGTTCAATTTCGTATTTTAAATTATCCTGTCGGGGTGAAATTATCCGGTCGGGGCGAAAAATTATCCGGTCGGGGCGAAATTATCCTGTCGGGGCGAAATTATCCTGTCGGGGTGAAATTATCCTGTCGGGGCGAAAAATTTTTCGCCCCTATCGGAATAAAACAATATGTCCTGAAAATTCATGCGGCAATTCAATCAAATCTTTCATTCGGATTTGATAATGATACACCCCGTTCGCTGCGAAATATTCTCCATTTAAAACATTCCCTGTCCAGGCCTCTTTTGGATTGCTTGTTTGGAAGATGATTTGCCCCCAACGGTCGTAAATCTCCAATTCATAAGTCGTTGTTCCTGTAGATTCAGGAATCCATTCGTCATTTATTCCGTCGTCGTTCGGAGAAAAACTGTTTGGCGCGTAGAATAAAAAACCGCTTACAATCACTTCTCCGGTTGCTTGGTCTATGCATCCGAATTCATTTGTCACCGTTTGCGTAATGGTCTGAATTCCGGCTTCAGTCCACTCGTAGGGGAAGTTGCAGTCATTGCTGCTTCCGCCGTCTGACATGGAGTATACACAATCAATTCCGCCTGTTGATAAATCAGTGATGCTCGTGTTCGGACTTAAAATATCAACAGTTTGAGGAGTGATGGAGAACGCGGCATTTGGAACGGGATAAACAGTTATTGCATTGTTCATGCTTTGATAAAGCGTATCGGTGCACCCGGTAATCGTATAAACCATAAGTGTTACATCGTACGTTCCGGGGGTGTTGTAAATGTGTAAATTTTCAGCTTGAGAACTTCCTGTGCCATCTCCGAAATCCCATTCGTAAAACAATTGTGTATTGCTTTGCGCAACAGCGTTGAAGGTTCCGAAAACAGGGGGGCAACCTGCGGCTGGAAAAATGGAAGGATTTAACGTTGGATCTATCGGAACCCAAACATCATCGATGTAGGATTCTGTGCAACCCGTGTCTGAAATTGTAAGCGTTACAGTGTAGGTTCCTTCTTGCGTGTATTGAATGTTCTGCGGATTCGCTAATGTAGAATTAGGAATTTCCGAACTTCCGAAATCCCACACGTATGTCGCGAAGTTGGTGTTTGCTCCGAGTGCTTGAAAGTCGAAGCTGTTGGTGGAAAGGCACTGCGAACTTTGCGCTGGGAAAGAAGGGGTTAAATCTCCTTGAATTTCAATGGAATTCGTCGTGGTGTCTGGACAATTGAAAGGTGAGGACGCAATTAATTGAATGGTATAATTGCCTGTGTTAGGAAAAGAAAATACCGGTTCGAAATCATCGGAGTAATCACCGTTGAAAACGGTATTGAATTCCCACCAATATTCGGTAGCGTTTTGGGAATCGTTTAAAAAAGTATACGTTAATCCGTCGCAAAAAGTAGATTGGTTCGGAATGATAGCCACCGGATCAGCGGGATTCACAATGGTTATCGTTGTGTCTTGCGAACAGCCGTTGCTTGCAGTTGCAGTAAGAGTTATGGAATGAACGGCTTCATTCGAATCGAAAATAATTTCTTGCGGATGAACCACGTCTGAAGAGGAAGGTGTTGAGTTTGCTCCGAAATTCCAAAGAAGTGTTCCGTTGTTCGCAACGAAGGTTGCTGACCCAAGGAAATCGTAGGTGTCCTGTTGATTCACGCAGGCATAATCTTCAACCGTAATTATTGGATATATATCCGGAAATACCGTGTACAACTGGGTTGCAGTATCAGAGCAAGACCATCCTGGATTCGCGATGAGCGTGATGGTGTAGGTTCCTGGAGCAGGGTAGGTATAGGTAGGGTTTTGCAAAGTGCTCACATCGGTATTGTCGAACGGCACCCCAAAATCCCAAGCCCAAAAAGTTGAGTTTACACTTTCGTTGGTCAGGCTAATATCTAGACCGTTGCAAATTGAAGTCTGCGCGGGAATACTCGCTATAATTGATTGATCGCAAAGGGTCACATTAAACTGAAACGTTCTTCGAGTGGTTGAAATGTAAACGCCATTTCTGTATTCTTCCGCGCAAACGGTAATGGTATATTGACCAACCTGAGTAGCGGTGCCGCTGATTAATCCGGTAGTTGGATTAATTCCCATAACAGGATTGCTCGTAATTGGATAGGTCGGAGAAAATCCTGGTCCGTATGTGAGATTCGGGTAAGGAGGATCGTTCGGTGGAGTGGGCATGGGATCGAACTGATCTGCAAATAAATAAGGGGCACAAAAAGAATAGACAATGACATCGCCATCTGGATCCGTAGCCGAATGATCGAAGGTGAATGAAGCATCTTTGCACAAGGCCGGTGGGGGGAAGTTGTTAAAACGAGGACTCGAATTGTATCCTACAGCAAGTTCGCTCGTTCCAGGGACATGCGCTACGTAAGAAACACCTTGCGACTGCGGCGATATTAAATTGTCAATACTCGGCTGAAAGCAGCAGCGCTGGTGAACGATGTTATATCCGCCAGGAGTAGGAGGCAAATTCACGCTGCCGGTGTAAATGGCCTGTTCTACGCAGATGTCTGGAGGTAAAACAAAGCACGGATTGTTTAGCGTTATTGGAATGTTGGTGACGTTTGTGCTAATTAAATTAACGGAGAGATCGGTGAAAAGCACGTTGTTGCTCGTGAATATACCAATAGAAACGGCGTCGTCGAAGCCAGTACCGTTTACATTGGCAGGACCGCAATCACGGAAAATTTTCAACGTAACCGTGTAATTATTTCCTGAAGTGTGCGTGTAGTAAACTTCACCACCAATCAAATGCGATGCTGAAACAGTATTGACAAAACTCAATGCGAAAAGACAAAGCACAAGCATGCCTGTATTGAAAAGGGAGATATCGCGTTTGTTTGTTCGCATTCTTTGTATGAACGAATATAAAACCCTTTTCATGGCGAAAAGGTTGTCTTCCTGATCAAAAAAAAATATTAATTACTTTCCTTCCATAAATTTGGAACCATGGAAAACTTGTCACATGTGAATGAAAAGGGAAACGCCGCTATGGTCGATGTTTCCGAAAAGGTCGATACACTGCGCATTGCGAAGGCACAAGCAGAGATTGTTTTTCCGGAAAATTTAAATGTGTTGTTTCAAAACAACGAATATCAATCGCCCAAAGGCCCCGTTTTCCAAACGGCTCGTATCGCAGGAATTCAAGGGGTAAAGCAAACTTCGAGTTTAATTCCCTTGTGTCATCCGCTTGCCATTACAGGCATTGATATTCAAATTGAAAAAACAGAAAAAGGCGCTCGTGTTCTTTGCTCGGTGAAAACCTTTGGTAAAACGGGTATTGAAATGGAAGCGCTCACAGGAGCGTCTGTTGCGGCGTTGACGATTTATGACATGTGCAAGGCAATGAGCTTCGAAATGGAAATAGGATGGGTGAAGTTGTTGGAAAAGTCTGGTGGTAAATCGACTTACATCGCTGATAAATGAACCTTCAATCCAAATCAAATTGGCACTCTCGCGAGTTGGCGCTTTACGGCACCACCTGCGAGGAGATAAAAAAGTGGGTAAATTATTTTCAGTTGGAAGTGAATCAGCGTTTGGCTTATGTAGATGCCTCTCACGTGGAAGGGAATGCTGACAATTTAATTGGAATCACCACCCACGAAAATCATTTTGTTCTTCAGGAAGAAACAGGACTTGACCAAACGGCACTTCAAGAATTCGATGGTGCTTTAGTCAACGGCAATCACCACGAGGCTTCCAACCAAATCATTTTTGTGAATCTTGAAAAAGAGAGGAGTCTCATCAAGCGAAGCGCGGAATTGACGAATGTTTTAGCCGTTGTCCTTCCGGATGAAATGACAGAAGCTCCTGCGTTTGTCAAACCCTTCCTTCAACCCGAAACAAAAGTTTTTAGGTTGAAGGAAGAAGTGCTGGAATTTGTTTCAAACTACTTTCAATCAGCTCCTTTGAAAGCATTGATTTTATTGGGTGGAAAGAGCAGTCGAATGGGAGAAGAGAAAGGACTCATTCAATACCATGAAAAATCTCAGGCAGAACATTTAGTTTCTATGCTGGAAGATTTGGGGTTGGTAGTTTTCCTTTCTGTTCGTGAAGAACAAAAAGAAAATTATAAATTCTTGAATCGCCCATTCATTGCGGATCAAATTTCCGGATCAGGGCCACTTGGAGGAATCGCTTCCGCCATGCGAATCCTTCCGCAAACAGCATTCTTAGTTGTAGCGTGTGACCTTCCGAATCTTCAAAAAGAACATCTTGAATTTTTGTTGAAGAATAGAAATTCGAAAGTGTTCGCAACCTGCTACGAATCGCCATTAGACGGAGGCCCGGAGCCGTTATGTTCCATCTACGAACCGAAATCTTTTTCGGCATTGATGAAAGTTTGGGTGAATGGAAAAAGCTGTCCACGCAAAATGCTTTTCAACCGGACGGTTGAAATACTTTCCACAAAAGATTCAGCATTCTTAATGAATGCCAATACTCCTGAAGAAAGACAGCAGCTTTTAGATTCGAAGATCTAAGTTAGAATTGCAATTCACTCAGCGAAATGCTGAATTCACGAATGACATCTCCGTTCAAGTCATGCGCCTTGAAAATGATCGTTGGAGCTCCATTCCAATTGATTTCAAGTTCTCCGAAATTAGGAAAGTTGTATGCGTCGAAGACGCGAAAGGCATTCTCTGCAATATCTTCATTGTCTTCCGTGAGTCCGCTCGATGTTAGATCGTAGAGCGGATAATTTCCATTGTACATTCTTTTTGAAAGTTCGGCGTAGTGGACATCTCCCGAAATAAACACAACTCCGTTAGCCTGCGCATCCCGAATAACTTGCGCCATGTGATCTTGCTCTAGTGGGAAGTTCGCCCATGCTTCCATTGAGTTGTGCTCTGTTGCGAATTGTGTTGAAGTGCAAATGACACGAATTTGAGCGGGCTGTAGAAGCACTTCAGACAACCAATTCCATTGCGCAGAACCTAACATAGTTTTACTGATGTCGTTGCTTGCAACGTAGCCGTTATCATCCTCCTCCAATTTGCTTCGAAAGGTTCGGGTGTCGAGAAGAATAATTTGAACACGATGGGTGGAATCTCCAAAATATTGAACGTCGTAAATGCCTTCGTGATTGCGTCTTTCAGATACGGAAGGCTCTTGCCAGAATTCGAGAAAGATTTCTTTTGATTCCCTTTTTTTGCAGTACTCGTAGCCAATGTCGTTGTGACCATAGTCGTGGTCATCCCACACCGCAAGAATAGGGGTGGTGGAACATAAATTTTGAAATTCGGGTTTGCAACTGAGCATGACGTATTTATTGCGTAGTTCATTCATGTTTTCGGTGTCGCCGTAAATATTGTCGCCGAGATAAATAAATAGATCTGGATTTTGCGCTGCAATTTTCCAAAGGATGGGTTGCTCTTTGAATTCTCTCGCACACGAACCGAAATAGATAGTCTGAATTGTGTCAGGAAAATTTTGATTTATGGGATGCTCACAAAAATCTGTTTCGTAATGTTTGCATCCCGAAGTGAGAGCAACCATCCCAAGAAGAAGCCAAACCGTATTTCGTATTTTCATGATTCAAGAAAAAAAGTAAAAGACCGTGAGCGTAAGCCGGGTTCTGTTCATGTGTTGCCACATGTTTCATCATTTATCTATGCGATCTACCCTCCGAGATTGAGCGAGCAACTCTTCAGTTGGAACGAATCCAACGGCCCCGGTTTATTTGATCTTACAGCCCGCAAGGTTTTCCTAGCTCGCCTTGTTACCAAGAACGACGGTGGTCTCTTACACCTCCTTTTCACCCTTACCACTATTGCTAGTGGCGGTTTAATTTCTGCAGCACTGTCTGTCCGTTAAACTTGCGTTTAACGTCCCCCGCTTTTCACAGGGTGCGGCGCTCTGCGCAGCCCGGACTTTCCTCTAGTTTTGCAACCAGCGATGAATCCTCTTCGGTCTTTGCCGCAAAGGTAGTACATTCGCTATTGATTTTTTTAGTTAGAAGACTGAACCGAGAACATGATTAAAAGATTATTCAAATTAGCACATCCAAAATTTCAGAAATTAATTCTGGAATATCCCGTTTCGTTTGAACCGCGCTATGGGCATGGACAACCCGCGCATCCGCAATTGCTTTCCATTATTGAAAATAGAAAAGAAGAATATGAGAAGTGGCTGCACGCGGCATTGAAATACACGCATCATTTTCAATCCATAAAAAACAATACCGAAAAGCCTTCAGCTCAGGAGCCCTTTTGGAACAACTTGTTTTTGCCGGGTTTGGACATGGTTATGTTGTACACAGCCATCTCAGAACTGAAGCCGAAGCGTTATGTTGAAATTGGATCGGGTAATTCAACCAAGGTGGCGCACAAGGCCATTACGGAACAAGGCCTGAAGACTGAAATTATTTCAATAGATCCAATGCCTCGCGCTGAAATAGATGCTTTGGCGAATACCATTATTCGTTCTCCGTTTGAAGATTCTAATTTTGATTTTATCGAAGACCTAGAAGAGAACGACATTCTGTTCGTCGATAATTCGCATCGCGTATTCCCAAATTCAGATGCGACAGTTTTCTTTTTGGAAGTCCTTCCAAGATTGAAGAAGGGGGTGGTTGTTCAAATACACGATGTGTATTTGCCGTTCGACTATCCGCAGTTTATGTGCGATCGTTTTTATTCAGAGCAATACATGTTGGCAGCGTTTCTTTTAGCGAACAGCGAGAAGTATGCGCCCATGATTCCAAATTATTATCTTTCTGAAAACAAGGAATTAAGTCAAATTGTAGAACCCATCTGGAATGCTATTCCGCACGTGGTAGAAAAACACGGCGGTTCATTTTGGTTGAAAATTGAAAAGTAACATGATGGAAAACACGCTCTCTCGCAAAAAGATTCAGAACGGATGGGCCATGTACGATTGGGCCAACTCGGTTTACAACTTGGTAATAGGATCTACCATTTTTCCCATTTTTTATGATGTGATGACCTCCGTGAAAAATGCGGATGGAGTCGTTACGTCTTCCAAAGTACACGTATTCGGAACAACCCTAGAGAATACAGAGCTTATTAGTTATTCAACCGCATTCGGCCTTACAATTGTATGCTTGGTTTTGCCCATTCTTTCAGGTTTTGCAGATTATTATGGAAAGAAGAAATTCTTTTTGAAGTTTTTTTGTTACCTGGGTTCCCTCTCCTGTATGAGCCTTTATTTTTTCGATCCTGCAAACATGGAATTGAGCATACTAAGTGTCATTCTTGCGTGTATAGGTTTCTGGGGAAGCTATGCGTTTAGCAACAGCTTTTTGCCAATAGTAGCGACAGAGGAAGAACAAGATAAACTCAGCGCAAAAGGATTTTCATTGGGATACTTGGGAAGTATGATTTTACTTATTTGTGCCTTGGTAGCTGTTATGGTTGTTGCGAAAAGCGGACCTGAGAAAGTGATGATGATGCGTTATTCATTTATAGCAGTTGGAATTTGGTGGATGGGATTTGCACAAATAACATTTGCTAGATTGAAAGAGAGTGAACGCGTTCATTCGGAGAAGGCCAATGTATTTACCAAGGGGTTTTCGGAGTTAGGAAATGTTTTAAAGCAATTGAAAAATCTACCTCAGTTAAAGGCTTATTTATTGGCCTTCTTCACGTTCAGCATGGGTATTCAAACCATTATGCAAATGGCCACTTACTTCGGTAAGAAGGAAGTGAAGTTGGAAACACTCAATTTAATTGTGGCTATTATCTTGGTTCAGATAATTGCGATTCCGGGAGCATATCTTTTTTCGAAGTTGTCGAATAAAATCGGGAATTTTTCAGTTTTGAAAATAGCGCTTGCCTTGTGGATGTTTATTTGCTTTTTTGCATTTTTCTTTGTTCAAGAAGGTCAAGTTATGATGTTCTACATTGTTGCAGGACTTATTGGTTTTATTATGGGGGGAACGCAATCTATAGCGCGAAGCACTTATTCGAAATTAATTCCCGGAACAAAAGACACTGCGTCGTTCTTTAGTTTTTATGATGTAACTGAAAAAGTAGGATTAATCATCGGATTGATTTCCTTCGGATTTATTGAAGGGAAATTCAGCATGCGCTACAGTATTTTGGCGTTGATTGTGTTCTTTGTTATAGGTTTTGTCTTGATGTTCTTCATTCCGAAGAATAAGCAGGAAGCCTAAACAAACCTCAACACAAACCCACAAGTAATTCCAACAGCCATAGTTATCTTCAAGATAAGACTAGCTTTGTGAAATCCTTCTTTTGAATTCGCTATGAAAACAGCGAATAAAGAAATAACGAGCGGAAGGCACATACCCAATCCAATTAAATAAAGTGTTCCAATAGAATGATGTTGCGTGGCTGCAATAAAGAGCGCGACTCCACCAATAATGAGCGCTGCGAACAAAAAGAGTAGGGCATAGATTCTGGCGGTTTGCGTTCCCATTACCACCGGCAAAGTTTTGTAGTTTTCGGCTGCGTCTCCGTCTGCATCTTCAATGTCTTTTATAATTTCTCTAGAGAAGTTCAGGGTAAAAGCGAAGCCAGCAAAAACGGTTGTCCAAAAGGCAATGTGCAAATTCGAAAGCTGCGGCCAAACACTCCACATGGGAATAACGCCGATGCACAAAGAGACCAACAAGTTTCCTGATAATACGCGCTTCTTGAAGAAAGGTGTATACAATCCCAAGGCAATGGAAATTCCTATGGCTGCTACAAACGGAAGATAAGAGTGCATGCTCTTTCCAACAAAAAACGAAATAAGAACACCCAATGTCGTTGCAATAATATGCGAAAGAATTACCACTCTTCGCTTCACTTTCGTTTCAACATATACTGCATCGGGCTTGTTAATGCGATCAACGCGAACATCGAAATAATCGTTAATGAAATTCCCCCCAGCAGTTATCAATACAATGGTAAAAATCATACCTATGAACTGTATCCATTCTGCGAAATCTTTTGGGGCAATGGAGTGTGCATATCCAAAACGAAACGCGAACATGGCGAATACAATCATAAGTAGATTGTTTGGTCGTGACATTTTGAACAGGGCCTGCGTCATGGCAAATATTTTATGGGTTGAAGTTAGTGAAAACTTTCACTTCAGAATGAATATCAATGGATTCTGTTTGAATAGGATAGTACAAATCGCCAAGAATTACTTTATTCTTCACCGTTCGCAATTTCGCGAGTTCACGCATGACGTCGGTGCGATAAATGCCTGTGTCTGGATTGACATTGATCATCCGGCACCTGCCGCAAGGTTTTGCTTTCCGAAGTAATACATTACCAATCTTAATTTCCTGCCATTCGTCTTCCTCGAATGGACGTTCGGTTTTGAAAAGTAAATTTGGACGAAAATATCGTGCGTCGATTGGTTCTTCCAATTTTGCATTCAATGCGTCGAGTGAAGCGGTTCCAATGATTAAAATTGGAAAACTGTCTGCGAATGAACTTGGCGTTTGCTCTCCTGTTAGTGGAGACGTTTCCATTCGTTCGGGATGAAGGGGCATGCGTATGAGTCGCACTTCTTCCTTCAAAAAATCAGAAAAGAAAGAGTTGAAGTTTTCTCCTTCCTCATATCCGAAAACTTCAGAATCCCAAACTTTCGATTCAATTTTATCGGAATGGAATTCGTTTGCATGAATGGAAAGATTTGCTGTTTTTGTGTTGAAGGAAAATTGGAATCCTTCTTCATTCAAGGATATCTTAACGAGCGAAAGTTCTGGTCTTTCACGCCGGGTGATGAATTTGTTTTCAGCATCGACTAGCATCCAATTGCGGTCGAAAGAAATTCCATGTTGAAGGATTTCCGCAGAGGACAGCTCTATGCCGTTCAACGATTTTATAGGGTAAATTGAAATTGACTTCAACATAAAAACGAAGGTAGCGCATGTCTGATGTATTTTTGCACCACATGAATTTGCAGAACAATTTATTGCTTCGTGCCGCGAAGGGCGAGCAAGTGGAACGCACCCCCGTTTGGGTTATGCGTCAAGCAGGAAGAGTACTTCCTGAGTACAGAGCCACACGCGCTAGAGCGGGTTCGTTCATTACATTGGTTCGCACACCTGAATTGGCGTGCGAAGTAACACTTCAACCTGTTGATATTTTAGGAGTCGACGCAGCCATAATTTTCTCAGACATCTTAGTTATCCCCGAA
>Ga0208483_1000166_pt1 | contig 14512 bp, 12 predicted proteins | sample LakMenE01Jun11ns_FD_150659 | JGI IMG/M metagenome (GOLD analysis project Ga0208483, IMG submission 150659) | Freshwater microbial communities from Lake Mendota, WI - 01JUN2011 deep hole epilimnion ns (SPAdes) | ecosystem: Environmental > Aquatic > Freshwater > Lake > Epilimnion/Euphotic zone ... | reverse complement strand
CCATCATTATCAAGGTCTCCAACTGTCATTCCCCATTGCGAAGAGCCCAATTGAGTGCCTACATTCGCTTGAATAAATGAGCCACTGGCTTGTTGATATAAGATACGAAGTGTTTTACTTTGGTCCATAACTACGATGTCATTTAATCCATCATTGTCCATGTCCCAAACGCCTGTAACACCTCCGCTGTAGAATGAGCCTGGCAGCGTTCCTGCTGTGAAGGTCTGTGCTGTTGCAGCAGCAAAGCTTACTATTGCAAGAGCTAAAACGTAGAGTTTTTTCATAAAGGTTATTTGGTTTTCAAAAATTCAGAGGTGAAAATACGACAAAGCCCGATATAACAATACCGACTGTGTGAAAAAAAAATGACGAATTATTGAAAATTACATTCGAGCCACTAGCTCAGAATACAAATCGGTTAAATAAGTCTCGCTACTTTCTGCTATGGCAATAATTTCTTGAATACTTGTTTGCTTTAAACGAGCTGGATCACAGGCATCCGTTAGTATGCTTATTGCACAGCACGGAACCCCCATGTGAACGCACGCAATAACTTCCGGGACCGTGCTCATTCCTACCGCATCGGCACCAATAGTTCGCAGAAAGCGATATTCCGCGCGGGTTTCGAGATTTGGGCCAGGGACAGAGACGTAGACACCTTCATTCAGTGTAATACTTTTTTCCGCGGCAATGTCTTTCAACAATCCGTTTAGTCGCTTATTATAAGGTTCTAGCATATCAGGGAAACGATTTCCCAAGTCATCATGATTGGGCCCGCGAAGGGGATTATCTGGCTGCAGATTTATATGATCGTCTATTAGCATGAGGGAGCCCAGGGCAAAATCAGGATTTAATGCCCCTGCTGCATTAGAAAGAAGAATTGCTTTTGCCCCAAGTAACTTCATTACACGAACGGGCAAAACCACTTCATCCATCGAATAACCTTCATAATAGTGGAATCGTCCAACGCAAGCAAGAACCTTCTTTCCATTCAATTCACCATAAATCAATTTCCCAAAATGAAATTCCACAGTCGCAATGGGGAAGTTCGGAATCATGCTGTAGCTGAATTCCTTCAACACAGTAATCTTGTTCACCAATCCGTGCAGACCCGTTCCTAAAACGATCCCCACATCTACCTGTCCTACTCCCCTTTTGCTGAGCCAGTCAGCGCTCTCTTGAATTTCTATCATTTTAATTGAATTTGGTTAAACGACGCTAAACTATCCTTACCTAACTTTCTTATCTCATGCGAATTAAAAAAGTTATTCACGGCTATTAACACTCCATGCACAAAGGTCGTGTGTAAAACTTCATTCAGAAAAAAAATGTTCTAGGGAACAAAGCGACGTACTTTCGCTAAACGTGTGAAACACGCGTGAAACAAGTGAAAAGAACCTAAAAACCCCGATATCATGGGAAAAATAATAACCGTTGCAAATCAAAAAGGAGGCGTTGGAAAAACAACCACTGCCATAAACCTTGCTGCTGCATTGGGCGTGTTGGAATTCAAAACTCTTTTGGTTGATGCCGATCCACAAGCAAACGCAACCAGCGGTGTTGGTGTAGATCCGAATACTGTTAAGACAAGCATCTATGAGTGCTTGATTAACGATGTAGATCCTCGCGACATCATTATTACTACTGAAAGCCCAAACCTCGATCTTCTTCCTTCGCACATTGACTTGGTTGGAGCAGAGATTGAACTTATCAATATGCCTAGCCGCGAGTATATGCTTCGTGGCACATTGAATAAGATTAAAGACGATTACGATTTCATTATTATCGACTGCTCTCCTTCTTTGGGATTGGTTACCGTTAATGCATTATCAGCATCTGCAAGCGTCATTGTCCCTGTTCAGTGCGAGTATTTCGCTTTGGAAGGACTTGGGAAATTATTGAACACAATTAAAATCGTTCAACAAAAATTAAACACAGAATTAACCATTGAAGGAATTCTGTTAACGATGTACGATACCCGTCTGCGCTTGAGCAATCAAGTGGTTGAAGAAGTGCGCATGCATTTCCAAGAGATGGTGTTCGACACTTTAATTCACCGCAACACTACATTGGGAGAAGCGCCTAGCTTTGGTCAAACGGTGATTATGCATGACGCCTCGTGTAAGGGAGCGGTGAACTATTTGAATATGGCGCGTGAGCTTCTTCAAAAAAATAATTTAACGAAGATGGGCAGCGACGAAAAATACATTCCTGTAGATCATGAGTAAGAAACAAGCATTAGGAAGAGGATTGAGTGCCCTATTAGAGCACTCTCCAGTGACCGCGAAGAATGAACTCGTTTCACAAGCCGCGCCGCTTAAAGATGAGAACAAAGAAGTTGGACACGTTGCTGGACCAATTACCTTATTGAACATTTCTCAAATTGAAGCGAATCCTTACCAACCACGTAAGGACTTCAACAACGACGCTTTAATTGAATTGGCTACTAGCATTGGTGAGCTCGGATTGATTCAGCCGATAACCGTGCGCAAAGTTTCTTCACAGAAATACCAAATCATTTCAGGAGAGCGCCGCTTCCGTGCAAGCCAGATGGCAAACCTTACAGAGGTTCCTGTATACTTGCGTGAAGCAGACGACCAAGGCATGCTAGAAATGGCGTTGGTGGAAAACATTCAACGTGAAAATCTGAATGCACTTGAGATTGCTATTAGCTACAAACGCTTGATGGAAGAGTGCAGCCTCACAACAGACAAGCTTGCCGACCGCGTAGGTAAAGACAGAACAACGGTAACGAACTATGTTCGCTTGCTTCGCCTTCCACCCGAAATTCAATTTGGAATTATTGAGAAACGCATTAGCATGGGCCATGCACGCGCTTTGATCAATGCCGAACCTGAAAGCAAGCAACTTAAAATTTTCAAATTAATTCTTGAAAAAGATTTAAGTGTTCGCAAAGTGGAAGAGTTGGTGAAGGAAGACGATGCACCGAAATTGTTCGCTTCGAAAGCTAACCTCATGCCGCTTGAAATTCAGAAAATGCAAGCCGACTTAAAAATACGATACGGAAAGAAAGCCAAGGTTACTCGAAATGAAGGTGGCGTAGGAAAAGTAGAAATTCCATTTACAACCGACGACGATTTAGAGCGCATCATTTCTATGCTCGGACTTAACTAAAACTTATGAAGCACGCGTTGATCGCACTTCTTATGCTTATTGCATTGAACAGCATTGCCCAAAGCAATGCTGTCGCTGTTTCTGACAGTTCCAAATTTCAATTGAAATGGAATCAACCGCACAGTCCGTTGAAGGCCACTATTTACTCTGCAGTTGTTCCCGGCAGCGGACAGATTTACAACCGTAAATATTGGAAAGCGCCCATCGTTTATGCCGGTTTAGGAACCTGTATTTATTTCATTTCCGAGAACACGAAAAATTATCGTTTTTGGAAAAATTCTTATATCGCATTCAACGACACCGACCTTTCAACCAATCCAACCGGAGATGCAGAAGGACTCTCAAGCAATCAGCTCGATGCCAATCAACTTTATTATAAGAAACTGCTAGACATTAGTTACATGAGTTTTTTGGGAGTGTACGCTCTTCAAATTATTGACGCGAATGTCGACGCTCATTTGTTTTCATTCGATGTGAGTCCAAACCTTTCGTTGAATTACACACCTGTTGTCTCTCCGCGGTTTACTGGACTTCATTTCACTTTAAATATTCACTGATGAACATTGCATTGTTGGGATACGGAAAGATGGGCAAAGCCATTGAGGCCTTGCTTTCTGAATACGGACACGCGTGCGTTGGAAGATATACTTCTGAGAATCCGGCAACTGCTGAAGCTCTCAGCCAAGCCGATGTAGCCATAGAATTCAGTACACCAGAGCAGTGTGCGAAAAATATTACTTTGTGTTTTGAAGCGAGCGTTCCTGTGGTTGTTGGAACAACTGCGTGGTATGGACAATATGACGAAGTGATTTCAAAAATGAAATCAGATAGCGCGATTTTATCTGCAACGAATTTTAGCATAGGCGTTCAGATCACCTTCCACATGAACAAAGAGTTAGCTCGCGTGATGTCGAAATTTCCTGAGTATACCGCGAGCATTGAAGAGATTCATCACACAGCGAAACTCGACAAACCCAGCGGGACGGCGATTACACTTGCTGAAGGGATTTTCGAGAATTCTCAAAACATCAATTCATGGAAGTTGGACGAGGAGAATGGACAAGAAAAGTTAAGAGAAGGGAAGAAAGGGGAAGATATACTCAGTGAGCTTAACATTTCAGCGCTGCGTTTACCTGATGTTCCAGGAACGCATACCGTTCGCTACAAGAGCGAAATTGATACGATAGAATTGAAACACGAAGCGCACAATCGAAAAGGATTTGCTGCGGGTGCTATACGCGCTGCGGAATTTCTTTATGGAAAGTCTGGCGTGTATACCATGAAAGATGTCTTGAATTTGTAACTTCGCCTCACTAATAAATAGAAAATGAATCTTATTCCCTGGATATTACTGTTTTTGTTAATCGCTATTCAATGCGCAACCACGCCTGCTTTCATGAAGCGAAGCGGATTGGAATTCAAGTTGCCAGGCTTCATTCCTATTTTGCATTTCCTTCCATTATTAAAAATAATTGGTCGTCCTTGGTATTGGTTCTTGTTGCTTTTAGTACCAGGAGTAAACTTAATCATGTTGGTTATTGTAAATATTGAAGTCGGAATTGTTTTCAATCAAAGATCGAGCAAGGAACAATGGAAATTCGGTGCTTTGCCGTGGTATGCACTTTATGAATTGGCCTTCAAGAAGAACGAAGAAAAATATGTCGGTCCCCGCAATTGGTCAAAGGTTAAGAAAAGTTGGGGCCGCGAATGGGGCGAAGCAATTTTATTCGCAGTTGTAGCTGCAAGCATTATTCGTTCATTCACTTTCGAAGCCTTCACCATTCCTACTCCATCTATGGAGGCGAGTATGAAGGTTGGAGATTATTTATTCGTAGACAAGTTCACCTACGGAACGCGTTTACCTATGACTCCGGTTTCTATTCCGTTCTTCCACAATGCCATTCCGGGCGGATTAACGAACAGCTATCTCAGTTGGTTCAGTCTTCCTTACATGCGCACTCCAGGATTCGGAAAAGTAGAGCGATTTGATCCGGTGGTTTTCAACTTCCCGAATGGAGATACTGTCTTGGTTGACCCTTATTACGTTGGACATAATTATTATGAATTGCTTCGCAACGAAGCCATAACACTTGCCGGTGGGAATATCGATATGTACTTGTCAGATAAAGCGAAATACGACGCTATGGCACGAAACAATTTCAACGAAAAAAATGTTTGCAAATCCTGCCGCGAAAACACTCCCGGCGGAAGAGGGAATTTGAAAATCGGCGGAACGCGTTATCGTCCACTCGACAAAAAAGAAATGTACATCAAGCGTTGCATTGGTCTTCCATGGGAAACTCTTGAGGTTCGTAATGGACAAGTCTATATCAATGGATCTGCTATCGAGAACAAAGCAGGAATGATGTGGAATCATTTAATTTCTGTTTCCTCTGCAACAGCTATTTCTAAACTTCAACGTGATTTTGGAAAATTGAACAGCGAAATTCAAATGGTTAATCAAGAAGGCACAATGTTACTTGTGCCACTGACCTCAGACGAAGCAAACAAAATGCGTGGAATGACGAATGACTTTGCGAGCGTTGTTCAATACCAAGACACCACATCGGAAAATTCATTATCTATCTATCCAAACTCTGCAGATTATCCTTTTAACAGTTGGTCTAGCGACCGATATGGACCAATGGCTATTCCTGCAGAGGGCATGACCATTGAAATGTCGCACGATGCCTTCGTTCGCTACGGACGTGTCATTGGAGCTTATGAAGGAAATAAGATAGCAGAGAAGGACGGCAAGATTTATATCAATGGACAAGAAGCCACAGCCTACACTTTCAAGCAGAACTATTATTTCATGATGGGAGATAACCGCCATCACAGTGCCGACAGTCGTTTTTGGGGATTTGTCCCAGAAGATCATATTGTAGGAAAAGCAGTGTTCACTTGGTTCTCGAAAGAAAACATGGATTACCACGGAAGCAACAACGTTCGTTGGGATCGTATCTTCCACTTGGTAGACTAAACTACTTCATGACTTGCCTCCCGCTCTGCTGCTTTGCTCCAATCAGTTGGTATGTGTTGTATGCTGAAAATAATTTCGAGTTAAGTGAAGAGTATTTTCAGAAACAGACGTATCGGAATCGATTCGACATACTTACGGGTAACGGTGTGCAGACACTAACGATTCCAGTTGAATCGACGGGTGGTGAGCGTAAGCTTCTTCGCGACATTCGTATTAGTTCGGAATACAGCGGCAAAAAAACACTTCAAGCCATTCGCAGTGCTTATGGTAATTCAGCCATGTACGATTTTATTGAAAACGAGTTGGAAGAACTTTTTTTGAAGGAAGAGAAGTTTCTAATTGATTTCAACGCGAAGGCGCATGAATGGAGCTGTAGGTGGTATCCCAAAATCCCAGAGGGAAGATTGATTGAATCAAAGATTCCGGAGGAAAGATTGGCGGAGCCAAAGATTCACTTCGTGAAAGAATTAGATGAAGAGAGATGGAAGCAGCGTGGAACGAGACCGGTTGAGTTGAAGCGTTATCCGCAAGTATTTGCGGATCGGTTTCCGTTTGAAGAAGACTTGTCTATACTGGATGCAATTTTCAATTTGGGAAAGACTTCAATAAAGACTCTTGGGCATGTTAACAATTCCTGAAATTAGTTTCTTTTTTCGCGGAAAGCATTGCATTTTTGCATAGATGAAGAAACGTAATTCCGACCTCGTTCAATTTTTTCTAACTGTGGGTATTTTATGTGCTATTGCACTTCTTTCCACTGTTGTCTTTTTCAAATTAGATATAACGGCAGAAAAGAGAAATTCGCTTTCCAAGACATCACTTGATATGCTCGAGAGCCTTGAAGAGCCTGTGTATGTGCGTGTGTATTTGCATGGCGAATTCCCCGCAGACTACAAGCGTCTAGAACAGGCCGTGGAGGAACGTTTGGCCGAATTCAACAACTTGAGCAACGGATTAATCGAATACGAATTCATTGACCCGTACGAAGAAGCCGATGAAAAAAAGCGTCAAGAAATTTTCAAAGCACTCGACGAAAAAGGATTGGATTTTTCAAACATCACTTACGAAAAAGACGGTGCTGAAGTAAACAAAATAATTTGGCCCGGTGCCATAGTCGAATACAAAGGCAAAGAATACCCTATTCAGTTTATGGGAAGTGAGATGCCTTTGTCTGATCCGGAAATGGTGAACTTTTCCGTGAACAACTTAGAATATGAATTAGCGAGCAGCTTCAGAAGAATATTACGTGAAAAGAAACCTTTGATTGGCGTTTTAGAAGGACATCAGGAGATCGCTCGTATTCATTTAGCTGATTTCCTCTACTCGCTTAAAGACAACTACAATGTAAAACCGGTGACAATTGGCGGGAAATTGAATGCATTAAGCGATAAGCTTCCTGAATTTCAATACCGTTCGAACGCTTACGATATGCTTATTGTAGCGGGGCCAGATACCGTTGTTCCCGATAAAGACCGATTCCTAATCGATCAGTTTGTTATGAACGGAGGAAAGGTTCTTTGGTTGCTCGATGCGCTTAGCATGAACTTAGACAGCTTAAAAACCGGAGGCGCTGCATTAGCTATATCTAATGAAAACGGGCTGTACGACATGCTTTTTGAATACGGTGTGCGATTGAATCGAAACATGGTTATTGATTTTCAAGGTGCTCCAATTATTCTTGACAACGGTCCTATGGGCAACCAAAGAAGTTATGTGGAAAAGAGTAACTACTTCGCTCCTATTCTAACTTCTGAAAAACACTCTCATCCGATTGCGGCGAATCTAGATCCTATCTTCACTGAGTTCGCGGGATCACTTGATACCGTAAGTCCAGACAAGAACATTCGCAAGATTCCATTTTTGTTTTCTTCCGATTTAGCGAAGGAATTCAAAGCGCCTGTTCGCATAGATTTAGAATTGTTGCGCGAGACTGGGGATTATTTCAAAACGAACAACAAGCCGAATCAAGTGATGGGAATATTAATGGAAGGAACTTTTCCATCTGCCTTCAACGATTATCTGCCAGATAGTATTCGTAAGTCTCCAGAGATTGCATACAGAGGATCTAGCGCACCCACTCGTATGATTGTGATTGCTGACTCGGACATTGCCTACAACGAAGTTCAAATAGAAGATGGAAAGGAATATCCTTATCCTTTAGGGTACAGCAAGCAATTCAAACGCGTGGTTTACGACAACAAAGATTTGCTTCTCAATTGCGTAAACTATCTTCTAGACGACGCTAGTTTGATTGATGTTCGTTCACGAAACATTCAAGTACGAAAATTGAATAAGGATAAAATTTCGGTAGAGAAAAACTACTGGAAAACCTTGAATACTGCATCTCCTCTTTTGGTGCTAGCCATTTTCGGTAGTGGTGTTGTATACTCCAGAAAAAAGCGTTGGACGAAGCACAACTAGCATGAAAAAAAAGAACATCATTCTCCTTGTCTTGTTTTTGGTTCTGGCAGGAACAGCCGTTTTCCTTTATCCAAAGTTGAGTAAAAAAAGTTCAACAGGTGACAATGCCTTTATGCAGTTTTCTATTGAAGACACTGCTTCTGTTTCCAAAGTTACCATTCAGGATAGAAGTGGTAATGTTGCTTTATTGGAAAGAAAAAACGGAAGCGCCGAATGGACCATCAACAAAAAATTCAACGCGCGCAAAGACGTTATTAAACTGCTACTCGAATGCTTTCATGATGTTCGTGTAAGAGGAAATGTTCCTTCCAAAATGCGTGACAACATGATGAGTGTGATGGCGACTTCAGCAAAAGAAGTAAAAATTTACGGTAAGAATAATGAATTGCTCAAAACCTATTTCATTGGTCCAAATACCCAAGATCACATGGGCACCATTATGTTATTGGAAACTCCCAATGACGGGCGAAGTGAAGAACCTTACATAACGCACATAGAAGGATTCACTGGATTTTTGAATCCACGTTTTTTCATTGATGAAATGGAATGGCGAAGCACTGATATTTTCTACTATCCGAATAACGACATTGCTGAAATTGAAGTATTGCACATGACTGACCCTGGCAGCAGTTTCAAGTTGTCTTATTTTGGAAATAATAAATTGAAATTCGAGCGATACCTTAATGGAACTCTCACTCCCTTCGCCCAACTCGACACTGCTTTGGCTTTCGATTTACTAAAGCGCATGAGGAAGGTGAATTTAGAGACTTACAACACCATGCTTAAACCAACCGCATCGGACTCAATAAAAAACATTGCGCCTACTTTTGTTTTACGCGTGAAGAACAATGCTGGAAATACTTCTTCGCTCTCTTTGTATTTGAAAAAAGCAAAAGAATTGACCGCAGATGCGACCGGACAAATGACGCCTTATGACCCGGAATATTTCTGGGCGAAGACAGATGCCAATGAATTGGGATTGGCGCAATTCTTTGTCTTTGAACCGTTGTTGCAGCCAGCAAGCTTTTACGGCAGATAACTAAGATTTTACCTTCAACTGATAAATAGCAATTCCCCCTGCAATAGAGGCATTCAAACTTTCTGAATTTCCAATAGAAGGAATGGTTAAACGCTTTGCTGAAGCATGAAGAAACTCTTCCGACACTCCGTGGCTTTCACTTCCAACCACCAGCCCCCAATGCTCAGGGGCCATGAACGTCTGTATAGGCGTTCCATTCAAATCAGCCGCTAATAGCGGAATTTCCTTCGTCCTAAAAAAATTAATAAGTTCACTCGAAGTTGCTGAAGCAAATTGCAATCTTAGAATGCTTCCCATAGTAGCTTGAACAACTTTCGGGTTGTAGATATCTACGCAATTCTCATCGAGCAACAAAGCATCTACACCAAACCATTCGCAGGTACGGATAAGGGTTCCTAAATTTCCTGGATCGGAAATCGCGTTCGCAACACAAAACGTTTGCCCTTCAACATTAGCAAGCGCTGTGTTCTTTTGTTTTAAAACTGCGAGATATCCGGGAGGTTGGGTAAGACTGGAAATTTGTTCCATGTCCCGAGAATGAATAAGAGGAACTTGAAATTCCAAAGCGAATGCCTCATCGGTGGTAAACACTTTTAAAACGCTTTCTTTAAAACCCAACGCCTCCTCCACTGCTTTTCTTCCTTCAATAACGAACAAATTCTCTTGCATTCTGAATTTCTTCTGTTGCAAGGAGCGAATTAGTTTGATTTCGTTCTTGGAAATGGACATTAAATTTTATTTCTACAAAGATGCGTTAGATATTTGTACAAATGATGCAAAATAGAATTTTCAGAAAAAGTCGGTTTTCGCGAATGCTTGTTTGCATATTCATAACCATCAGTTATGCGTCATGTACTATTCAAAATAATCTGCAAGAAGGAGAAATTTATTTTGAAGATCACAAAGTAGATTTTATCGGATATAAAAACGACTTGCTCACTGTAACAGATGTTAGCGCCGACGAATTATTGTATTTGGCAAAACTTAAACCCAATCGCAAAACCTTGATGTTTCGATTGAACATGCGTCTAAATACTTTTGTTCCAAGAAAGTTTCTTGAGCGATCTGAATTACGCATAAACAAACGCTGCGCGAGAATAAATAAGAAACGCTTCGACAAAGAAACCAGAAAAAACAAAAAACACAAAGATCCTAAGACCTGCAACGGATTGTGGCCTTGGCTTGCATATACGGTAGGTGAGCCGCCTGTTTTATTAGACACCATGCTCGTTAACAAGGGAGCTAGACAAATGGAAATTTATTTGCGGAAGAATGGTTATTTCAATGCAGAGGTTAAAGGTGAAAGTATTGTTAACGAAGAGAAAAGTTTATTCTGGAAAAAAGGGGAAAAGAGTAAGGTGGTTTACCATGTTGAACTGAAGGACTTATATAAGATTAAAAATGTTGAATGGACCACTGAGGACGCTAACTTAAATAAACAGTTGCCCAAACTCAAAGAGAAAACTTTGATAAAGTCAAACGAACGCTTTCGCGTTACGAATCTCGATGCAGAGCGTGGCAGAATTACCTTGTTCTTGAGCAATGAGGGTTTTTACGAATTCATCCCAGACTATATCGTCTATCAGCTAGACACCGTCACTTCCCCTAAAGAAGTTAACATCAAAGTCACTTTTCTGAACCAAAAAGCCCTTGACGGCTACGGAAACTTCACCGGAAAAACATTGCCCCACCGTAAATTTTACATTGGAGAAATTTCTTTTAACACTTCCTTCAATCCTTTGAATCCGAATGAAACTCCCACGGACACCATTGCATACAAAGGTCTTGACATATTTAGCATTGGTTTGTCGTGTGTAAAACCGGTTATACTCGACAGACGTGTTGAGGTTAAAGAAACGCAACTCTATCAGCAGCGGTATCTCGACGAGACCTACAAACGCTTTTCGCAATTAGGAGTTTTTAAAACAGTAAACATTCAACTATCGCCAAGAAACGACCCTAAAACTGGACAATCCCTTCTCGATGTCAAAGTACTGTTAGCTCCGAACAAAAGACAGGCCTTAAGTTTTGACCCTCGGGTAACCAATCGCTCTGGTAACATGGGTATTTATGGTAACTTCATTTACAAGCATAGGAATGTATTTCGCGGAGCAGAGTCTTTTGAATTCAAGACGGTTGTTGGAGCTGAAGCGTCTCAGGTACTTGGTGACGGTTCAACAAACACGGGCAATCAAATCGTTCAACGCACCTTTCAGTTAAACACCTTCGAAATTGGACCTGAATTGAATCTGATTTTGCCCCGATTGTTTCCTCGCGATTTAGCAAAGACCAGTCGAAGTAACGACCCGAAAAGTACGTTGCGCGCAGGTTTGAATTATCAACGCAGACCCGATTATACCCGAACAATTTCGCAGGTGAGTTTCGGCTGGAACTTCATTGAAAATCCGGAAACAGTTTCTTCTTTCGATATCGAATGGGCCGAATTGAGTGTCATAAAAATTGACCGATCTGCCGCTTTCGATCAATGGCTCGGTTCGCTTAACGATAGCTATTTGGCGAACAGTTATCAAGATCACTTGATCTTAGCATCTCGCCTGGGATATACGGCAAACACTCAGAAAGACGGCAATCAGCCGCGCGCATTTTACTACCGCGGAAACATTATTGAAGGTGCCGGAAATTTATTGCGCGCTATTTACCAGCGGTTACCAAATGCTGAAACCGACTCTTTGGGAAGCTACGAGATTAACAACATCCGCTTTGCGCAATATGTGAAATCTGATCACGACGTGCGCTTTTACACGCAATCAGATGACCGAAACAAATTTGCATTTCGCGCCTTTGTCGGAGTTGGTATACCTCTGAAAAATCTGTCTTCCCTTCCCTTCGAAAAAAGTTATTTCAGTGGTGGTGCAAACGGATTACGCGCGTGGCAAGCTAGAACCCTCGGGCCAGGTAGTTTTCGCGATACGACGCTGGTTCGCTCGTTCAACAACATTGGCGATATAAAATTGGAATTCAATGCGGAATATCGATTCAAGATTACGCACATGTTTCAAGCTGCATTTTTTATCGATGCCGGAAATATTTGGTTAGCGAACAAGGACAACAGTCGTCCGAATGCAGAGTTCGATAAAAATCGTTTTTACAAAGAGTTCGCCCTAGGCACAGGTGCCGGATTGCGCTTCGATTTCGATTTCTTTATTGTTCGAATGGATGTTGGGATTCCGCTAAGAGATCCGCTGAAAATTGATGGGGAAAAGTGGCTTTGGCAAGGAAAAGACGAGTACAATGCGTTCTTAACTGACGTAAACAATTCACCATCTTCATTCAAACTACAGCCTGTCTTGAATCTGGGATTGGGATTTCCTTTCTAACCTTTTTCTATTTCTTGTTGAATGAGCGAACGCGTGTGATTCGCCATATCTTCAACTGTCATATTGAAAAATTCATCGCTGCTCAAAGCAGGCAAAATACGAAGTTCTACTGTTGCAGGTCGCATGAAAAAACTTCCACTTGCTAAGGCCTTCGCGCTTCCGATTACAGCGATAGGAACGATTGGAATTTTTCCTTCTTTCGAAATAGTAAATACTCCTTTTTTAAATGGAAGTAACTCTCCTGTTTTCGTTCGAGTTCCTTCCGGAAAGGCTGCAATACTTTTCCCTCCTTTAATATCTTGAATGGCAGTGCGCATGCTTGCCATGGCCCGTTCACGGTTCTTTCTATCCACTAAAATCATTCCCACTACTTTAATATATTGACTGAGAATGGGAACTTTTTTCAACTCAATTTTCCCAATAAAAAACATGGGCCGATTCACGCTTGTGCACATGATTGGAATGTCTAATTGTGAAGCGTGATTTGCTGCATAAATAGCAGGTTCATCGAGAATGTTTTTCTGCCCAATAGTCTTCACGCGAACCATTGAAATGGCAAGAATGACTGGAGAGAAAATATAGTATCCCATTATTCTGTGCGAATACGTCGGATTGGTTGCAAGTGCGAACACCATTCCAAACAGTCCGCAGAAAATGGTCCAAATGAGTACCAATAAAAGTTGCAACATGTTAATCGGAAACCACAACATTTTTGAAATCATCCTTCCTCTCCGTTGTATTTTTCGAAACGAACAATTAAGAATTTGCTGATTGGTGTGTTGCTTCGTTCAGCGGTATGATGCAGTGGCACCAAGCAATTCGTTTCAGGGAAATAAGTCCCCACGCATCCTTTCGGAATGTCGTACGGGATAACATGAAACTTAATGGCCTTGCGTTCTATTCCTTCATGCACTGAAATAATGTTTACCAATTCTTTGTGTTGAAGTCCTGCAGCAAGAATGTCTTCTTCATTCATCATTAACACGCGTCGCTCGTTCTCTACTCCGCGGTAGCGGTCATCTAAACCGTATACCGTTGTATTGAACTGATCGTGTGTTCGAATGGTCATGAGCACGTAATGTCCGGTTGGAACTGTTATGTGCTGAAGCGGTTCTGTTCTGAACTGGGCCTTTCCTGAAGGTGTTGTGAACTTCCCTTCACGCGGACCGTTCGGAAGATAGAATCCGTCTGCACCACGAACGCGCTTGTTGTAATTATCGAAACCAGGAATGGTCGCTTCAATTTCTTCGCGAATTAAATCGTAATTGCCTCTCCACTTTTTCCAAGGCAGGTCAGCTGTCTTTTTGCAGGCGTTTCCGATTTCGCAAACGATGGCGGGCTCGCTCATGCATAGTTCAGAAGCGGGGTCTATAGTGCCGCGCGAGCGATGCACGATTCCCATGGAATTTTCAACGGTTACGAATTGTTCTCCGCTTTCTTGCAAGTCTATTTCCGTTCTTCCTAGGCACGGAAGAATGAGTGCCTCTTCTCCGGTTACTAGGTGCGAGCGGTTGAGCTTGGTTGAGATGTGAACGGTTAATGGAACGCGCTGCATGGCCTTTCCGGTGAATACACTGTCGGGCGTTGCTGAAACGA
>Ga0208483_1000163_pt1 | contig 14702 bp, 13 predicted proteins | sample LakMenE01Jun11ns_FD_150659 | JGI IMG/M metagenome (GOLD analysis project Ga0208483, IMG submission 150659) | Freshwater microbial communities from Lake Mendota, WI - 01JUN2011 deep hole epilimnion ns (SPAdes) | ecosystem: Environmental > Aquatic > Freshwater > Lake > Epilimnion/Euphotic zone ... | reverse complement strand
ACCCTGTAGGAGATCCTGGAATAGACAATTCAATAAACATTTGCTCTACTGACCCGGCTTTCCAAATGTTACCGCTTCTTGGAGGCACACCTGTAAGCACTGGTGTTTGGACGAACCCGAGCAATGCAGCGGTGCCGTTGGGTATTTTCGATCCATTGACCATGCCTTCGGGAAACTACACCTATACGGTTACACTTGGAACATGTTCGTTGTTTTCAACATTGAATATTGCATTTGCTGGTCCAACGACCATGACTATTGCGAACGACACTGCAATTTGTTATTTGGGCGATTTGAACTTAGATCAATTGACTCAAGCATCCGGACAGGCGCCATTCACGTATGAGTGGACATACAATGGGACTGCTGTAGCAAATACGCCTGATGCTCAAATTAATCCAACTGTAAGCGGACAAGCTTGCTTAACGGTTGTTGATGACTGCGGATATACGATCACACAATGCTTCAACGTAGCCGTTGCGCCTGATGTGGCTGTAACCTTCACTTCTCCTGACCCTTCTAAATGTTGGCCAGAGACTTTAACATTGGTGAATACTACGGATCCTAGCCTATATCAAAACATGGCGTGGGAAATCAGTAACGGCGATTATGTTTTAAATCAGGATCAGTTAGACTTGAATTTCGCAGCACCTGGCACTTTCGATGTAACACTGTCAGTTGTCACAAGCATTGGTTGCACGTATAGCACAACGATTTCGAGCTTCTTAACTTCATTCGATCCGCCTGTGGCTGGATACATTGCTGATCCGCAGCCAACAGATGCGAATAACACTGTCATTAATTTCACCAATCAGTCTTTAGGGAATATTGTCACTTACGACTGGATTTTCAACATTGGCGCACCACTCGGAACTTCATCTGCCGAGAGTCCGACATTCGCCTTCCCTCAAGGAACTGGAGGTGAATATCCGATTCGATTAACAGTGACAGATGCAAACGGTTGTACTGATTTCGTTGAAGGTGAAATAATCATTCGTAACATATTCCAATATTATATCCCGAATACCTTCACCCCGAACAACGACGGATTGAACGATGCAGTGATGATGGTGGGAAGTGATATTGATGAAAACAAATTCAAACTCGAAGTCTTCAATCGTTGGGGAGATATCGTTTTCAGCGCTACTAATCCATCAACAGCTTGGACGGGCAATACTTACAATGGGGCTTACTATTGTCCGGAAGGTGTCTATAACTGGACCGCAGTTGTAATTTCAAAAACAACTGGAGAACGTTTTGAGATTCAAGGATACTTGAATTTGATTCGCTAACAAAAATCTTTTTATTGAGGCGCCCTCTAGGTTTATCTTAGAGGGCGTTTTAATTTCTTATATGGCAGGCAATACAGTCTTCGGTTGGGTAATAAAAAAGAGGCTTCATCAAATGGAGCTCTTCAAGCAATACCCTATTGAGGTGCAAGAAGAAATTCGTCAAAAACTTATCGATGAGGCAGCGCTCACGACGTTCGGAAAGGAACATAATTTCGAGCACATTCATTCGCTTGAAGACTTCCGCAAGGCTATACCCCTTCGTTCTTACGAAGATCATTTTCCTTATATAGAAAAAATGATTCAGGGGGAAGGAAATGTGCTGTGGCCAGGGAAAACCAAGTGGTTCGCGAAGAGTTCGGGCACCACGAATAGCCGCAGCAAATTCATTCCCATCTCGAATGAGAATTTAGAAGAAGGACACTACAAAGGCGGAAAAGATTTGTTAGCCATCTTTTACAACCTTCGCGAAAATGCCGATTTGTTTTCTGGAAAAACGTTGATCGTTGGCGGAAGTACGAAAATGAGTGAGGAAGAAGAAAGCACCATTGGCGATTTAAGTGGAATCATTATTTCGAATTTACCTTTTTGGGTGGAAATGAAGCGCGTTCCTCAGCGAGAGATTTCACTCATGGATAATTGGGAAGAGAAGCTTGACGCTATGGCGCTCAACACTATGAATGAAGACGTGCGCGTGCTTTCAGGAGTGCCCAGTTGGACACTGCTCCTACTTCGTCGAATACTGGAATTGAAAAAAGCAAATCACATTCACGAGGTTTGGCCGAACCTTCAGATGTATATGCATGGAGGAATAAGCTTCGCGCCTTACCGCGAACAGTTCAATGCGATACTCCCGAATGGAACGACAGATTATTTCGAAACCTACAATGCGAGTGAAGGCTTTTTCGGAATTCAAGATCAACTGAACTCAAACGAAATGCTTTTGATGCTAGACTATGGCGTGTATTATGAATTCATTCCATTGGATGAATTGGAGAAAGAACATCCGAAGGCCTTCAATTTGGAAAAAGTAGAATTAAATAAAATTTACGCGTTGGTCATTACAACCAACACAGGTCTTTGGAGATACCTCATTGGCGACACGATTCGGTTTACGCACCTCTACCCTTTCCGTTTTCGGATAGTTGGCAGAACGAAACAGTTCATTAATTTAACCGGTGAAGAACTCATGGTGGAAAATGTGGAAAGCGCTTTGCGCAAGACTTGCACGCACATGAACATTTTCGTTGTAGAATACACCGTCGCGCCTTTTTTCCCGAAAGAAAATGAAACGGCGGCGCATGAATGGTTCATTGAATTTGAAAGCAACGACTTCGACTTTGATCGTTTTTGTTTTTTGTTGGATGAAAATTTACGCGATGAAAATTCGGATTACGACGCGAAGCGAAATACAAATTTGAATTTAGGATTTCCACTTATTCATAAAGGAAAGAAAGATGTATTTTATACGTGGCTGAAGAATCGGAATAAGTTAGGTGGACAACATAAAATTCCTAGATTAGCGACGGATCGTGTATGGTTAGAAGAGTTAATTGAATTGAATAAATGAGAAAGTCCATCGTGATTGTGTTTATGTGCCTATTTGCGTTTGTATTCCGCATACAAGCGCAACATCGTGTGCAATGCGATGCGCTGGGGAACATCTACGACGTTTGCACCGATCACATTTCAATGCACAGTTCCAACTTCAACATAGATTACAGACTGAGCACTTTGCAATACGGGACTTCTGGGCAATTGGACTTAACGAATCCGTTGGTTCCGTTTCTCTTTTTTGAAGATCAAGGATCGTTGGTATTCTTCGACAACAATTTGAATGTTTTGGAAGACCCTATATTCTTGAATGAAAAATTTCAAGGACAAATAACTTGCGTTTCTGGTTCGAAGGGCGATGCGCTGTGGCTGTACGACGCAAATTCAAGCACGCTGATTCGCACGAATAGAAAGTTCGAGGTACTAAGCCAGTCTGCGAATCTCTCATATCTCACCAAGTCTGCTCTTCAACCCAAACAAATTATTGAAAACGGACAGCGTGTTTATTTGATAGATGCGGAGAAAGGAATTTTGTTGTTTTCGATTTTTGGAAATTTGGAATTGCAGTCTCAAACTTTTTCAACCCAAGACCCTATCTATCGTTGGAATGATGGCATCTATTTCCGGATGGAAAACGCGTTGTATGAATGGAAAAACACAGATCCGAATCCACGTATTTTGAGCTATTTCGAATTGAACGAATTGAACGATAAAAACACTTGGATTATTTGTGATGGTCAACTCTTCTACACTTCGCTTGAATCGGGCGAAATGCGAGAAATACTTATTCTTGAAAACTTAGAGAAATAAGCCTTCGAAAATCCATAATTTTTCTCTACTTTCGAACCTCATTTATTACCTAAACGAATTATGCATATAGCTATTGCCGGAAACATCGGTTCAGGAAAGACTACGCTTACAACTTTGCTTGCTAAGCACTACAAATACACCGCTCATTTTGAAGAAGTAGATAACAACCCATACTTAAGCGATTTCTATAAAGACATGCAACGTTGGTCTTTCAACTTACAAGTCTTTTTCTTAAGAAGTCGTTTTAGACAATTGATTGACATTAAAAAGAAGTCGAAGAAAATCGTGCAAGATCGCACCATTTATGAAGATGCTTACATCTTCGCTCCGAACTTACATGCTATGGGTTTAATGACCACGCGTGATTTCGAAAACTATACTGATTTGTTTGGTGTAATGGATGAATTCATTACTCCGCCAGATTTGCTCATCTATTTGCGCGCCTCAGTTCCTTCCTTGGTATTGAACATTCAAAAACGCGGACGTGATTACGAAGAAGCCATTCGCTTAGATTATTTAACGCGTTTGAATGAACGTTACGAAGCTTGGGCTACGACATACACGAAAGGGAAGTTGTTAATCATTGACATTGACAACAACCGCTTCCATGAGAACCCTGAGGACTTAGGAACCATCATTAGCGGTATCGAAGCGCAGTTGAATGGACTGTTCTAATTTACCGAACGAAGACTAAGGTTTTTTCATTGCTTAGATTGGCATTGAAGGAATATGTCTCCTTATCAAACTTTTGCAAATCCTTTACAGACTTCGGCTGTGTTTCAATAATGAAACGCGCCATACTTCCACGTGCTTGCTTAGAGAAGGTTGGAACGTTTTTCAATTCCTTTCCTTTGAGTTGAAGAAATTTAAATTGAATAATTTCTCTGTTGAAGTTTTTCGTGTCAATAAGCTTGAAGTACTCGTCAGAGGCTAAGTTCAACAAAAACCCTTTCGGCGAAATTTCATTTTCAAGATTTCTTGAAACAGTTTCACTCCAGTAGGAATAAAGCGTTTGCCCTGATTTCGTTTTGTAAGGAGTACCGACCATTAAACGATATGGAAGAACAGTATCTGTTGGTTTCAACACACCGTAAAACCCACTCAGAATTCGAAGAGACTGTTGCGCCTGTTTCCAATTCATCTTGGAGAATGATTTCGCGTCGAGCGATTTGAATGCTTCACCGCTGAAGAGCATAGCAGCGGGAATTCCTTTCGACAAGTCTTTTTTATTCCATTTTTGAAAACGCATTTGCGTGTTGGAAGCTAGCTCTTCCGTGATTTTCATTTTAGTCTTCCATTCATCAACACCAAGCGTTTTTAATTCCGCACAAAGCTTTTCTGTTTGCTGAATAAATTGTGGGATTGTGGCTTCGCCTTTAAACTCGGGCGAGCCTTCGTTCATGAGTTTCGAAGGAGAAAGAATGGCAACGAAGAAAGAAGACATTAGAAGTTCGGTTTTAACAGATATTGAGAATAGAATTTATCAATTTCTTCCACCGCTTCTTCAGCGGTATCTACTACTGAAAAGAGCATCATATCTTCTTCATTGATGTTGTTCTCTTCCTCTAAGATGGTCTTACGAATCCAATCGACCAATCCTTCCCAGAAAGATTTTCCAACTAAAATAATGGGGAAGCGACCAATCTTGTAGGTTTGAATAAGCGTTAACGCTTCGAAGAATTCATCGAGAGTACCGAATCCACCGGGCATTACAACAAACCCTTGGCTGTACTTCACAAACATTACCTTACGAACGAAGAAATAATCGAAATTGATGCTCTTGTCGTAATCAATATAAGGGTTCGGGTATTGTTCGAAAGGTAGCTTAATGTTTAAGCCTACGCTTGCGCCTTGTCCGTCTTTCGCGCCAATGTTTCCGGCTTCCATAATACCTGGGCCGCCACCAGTAATAACACCATAACCTTTTTGCGTAAGCATGAATGCAATTTCCTTCGCGGTTGAATAGTACTTATTATCGGGCTTTGTTCGTGCTGATCCAAATATTGAAACGCACGGACCAATGGCCGCCATGCGCTCGTATCCTTCAACAAACTCCGAAAGAATTTTGAATATACTCCAACTGTCGTTCGACTTTAACTCGTTCCAAGAGCGCGGGGTAAACTTCCGCCTAACACGATCATCTTTTTCCATATCACTTTTATTAAGACTTATTCTTCCACAACAAATTGAAAACCCACTCCGTGCAGATTTATTATTTGAATACGACTATCCTCGGCAAAAAATTTACGAAGCTTAGCAATATAAACGTCCATGGTGCGAGCAACAAAGTACGATTCTTCTCCCCAAACTAAGTTGGCTAAATTTTCACGTGTCATTACATTGCCCTTTCCTTCGCAGAACGCCTTTAACAGACTCGCCTCTTTGTTGGTCAAATGCTGACGCATTCCACTTGGCCAAATAAGATAATTGTTAATGTTATCGAATGAATAATTTCCGATGGTGTACAATTCAGTTACAACATTCGTTGTTTCATGGCCTGTTCTTCGAATAATATTTTGAATTCTAAGGTTCAACTCTTGAATAGCAAATGGCTTGGTTATGTAATCATCGGCACCTAAAGACAATCCTTTCAACCGATCAGATAATTGCTGCTTCGCTGTAAGAAATACAAAAGGCATTTCGGGAAAGAGCTTTTTAATATCTTCAGCTAGGGCGAATCCACTTCTAACCGGCATCATAACATCGAGCAAACAGATGTCGACCATTTCCTTTCCAAGCGCCAATAATCCTTCCCTAGCCGATTTACAACGAATAACCTCATGACCTAAATCAGTCAATTGGTCTTGAATTACGAAACCCAAGTTCTCATCGTCTTCAACCAACAAAATTTTACTCATCGTTTTTTAATGCCACCGGGATTTTTAACGTTACAGTAGTCCCCTCATTTTCTATACTCGTTACGAATATAGTTGAATTATGCGCATCCATCAACTGCTTCACAAGGTACAGTCCCAAGCCAAAACCTTTGATGTGATGCGTCTCTCCTATTGGCACTCGAAAAAACCTGTGGAATAATTCTGAGTGGTACATTTTATTAATTCCAATACCATTGTCTTCAATTTGAATAATTATTTGACCGTCCATCAACTTGCTTCGAATAATTACTTTCGGATTTTGAATATTGTACTTTAACGCGTTGTCAATTATGTTAATGAGAATTAACTCGAAAGATTTCCGATCGAAATTTATTTCTTCATTTTCCGCTTCCCAAATCACTTCAACACTTCCTCCATAATTCGCAAACTGCAATTGCATGCGTTCCAAAATTGCGTTAACCATCTCTTCCGGATTAAACATCTCTTTGCTTAAGTAGACCCCAGCTTTTGACATTCGAGCTACTTCCAACACACGATCCAATTCTTCACGCAGTTTCTCTCCTTCATTCCGAATAATTGAAATGTACTGATCTCTTCGAAACGGTTTGGTTTGAATATTCTCTTCCACCAAAACCTCCGCAGCCATAAGTATGGTGGAGAGGGGCGTTTTAATTTCATGGGTGACATTGTTTACGAAGTCTTGCTGCATAAGTGTCATTCTGCGCTCATTATAAAACGTACTTAATATAACGAAAACAACCGTTGTATAAATCAGCAACTGAATAACAAAAAACATCCAAAACTCACTTGCACTTGCCACTTCTGATATGGCTTCAACATAACTCAAATTGGGAAAAACATACGACTTAACAAACCAAGCCCCTGAAAACAAATAGGCTAAAAAGAGTAACACAAACGCCAAAGAAAGCAAGCATATCACTTTTACTTTATGGTAGGTGAACAAAGATTTATCCATACTTATTTGAGCATAATTGCCCTCATTATTAATTTTGGTTGGAAGGAGATTTGGTTACTTTCGTATCAAATTTACTACAATAATGAAAGCATACGTTTTTCCTGGACAAGGTTCTCAATTTCCCGGCATGGGCAAAGACCTTTATGAGAGTTCTTCAGTAGCAAAAGAGTTGATGGAATCTGCAAATTCCATTTTGGGTTTTCGCTTAACCGATGTTATGTTCAACGGAACGGAAGAAGAATTAAAGCAAACCAACATTACACAACCCGCTATTTTCTTGCACAGCGTTGCCTTAGCGAAAGCTCTGGGAGAATCGTTCCAACCGGCTATGGTTGCAGGACACAGCTTGGGTGAATTCAGTGCGTTAGTAGCGAATGGGACACTTGAGTTTGCAGACGCTATTAAGTTGGTTTATGCGCGTGCAATGGCTATGCAGAAGGCATGTGAAGCGAATCCTTCAACCATGGCAGCTATTTTAAATTTGGAAGATGAGGTGGTTGAAAAAGTTTGCGCAGAAACTGAAGGTGTTGTGGTTGCTGCTAATTACAATTGTCCGGGACAGTTGGTTATTTCTGGAGAGAACGAAGCCATTGACAAAGCGTGTGAAGCCTTGCTGGCTGCGGGTGCAAAGCGTGCGTTGAAACTTCCTGTTGGCGGTGCATTCCACAGTCCGCTTATGGAACCTGCTCGCGTTGAATTGGAAGCTGCTATTGCTGCAACTCCTTTCCACACGCCTGTTTGTCCGGTTTATCAGAACGTGACGGCTTCAGCCGTTTCCGATCCGGAAGAAATTAAAAAGAACTTGATAGTTCAATTAACCGCACCTGTGCGTTGGACGCAAACCATGAATGCTATGATAGCAGACGGATGTAGCGAAGTCATTGAAGTAGGTCCGGGCAAAGTATTGCAAGGGCTGTTTAGAAAAGTAAGTCGCGATTTGCCTTTGAGCAGCGGCGCAATTTCAGAATAGATGAGCTTATTTCTTCCAACCAAAATGTTCTTCGGCCATTTGTAGAATATCTCCACCAATAGCCAAACATGCGGTTGCCGCAGGAGAAGGGGCATTCAGCACATGAATGCTCCTTTTTGTATACTCTATTCTGAAGTCGTCGCGTGTATCGCCATCTTCTCGCAGCAACAAGGCTCGAACTCCCGCTCTTCCTGGCTCAATATCTTCCATTGTTAAAGATGGAACTAAACGCTGAAGCGTTTTCAAGAATAATTTTTTACTGAATGCTCTTCTGTATTCATCGATTCCAAATTTCATGTTGGAAAAGAATAGCTTCCATGTGCCCATGTATGTCAGCGCATCCCAAGTGTCTCTGAAACTGAAATCGGTTTTTCCGTATCCTTCACGTTTAAAGGTGAAGACCGCGTTTGGTCCGCATTCTACTGATCCGTCTACCATGCGGGTAAAGTGAACGCCTAGGAACGGGAAGTCTGGATTAGGGACAGGATAGATTAAGTTCTTTACTTTGTGTTTGGCCTTCTCGGTTAATTCGTAATAATCTCCTCGGAATCCAACAACCTGTTCTTTCAAATCAATTCCATCTTTGCGCGCCAAGCGATCGGCTTGAAGTCCTCCGCATACAATGAGATTAGCAGCTTCGTATTCCCCTTTGTTCGTTTTGACAATTGTTGCGTCTGCAAGATGTTCAAATTTCAGAGCCTCTTCAGAAGTGTGAACCTCAGAGAGTGGATTCAAGCTTAAAGCAAGTTCTGCCATTTTATTAGTCGCGCCTTTGAAATCTATGATGCCGGTGCAGCCAATAAACAATCCGTCTATTCCAGTGCAGTGCGGTTCAATTTCTCGAATTTCTTCCGGAGTCACTCTACGCATGTCCTCAATGCCATTGTCTACGCCGTGCTGCTGTATTTTATTGAGGAATGTGAGTTCTGATTCGTCAACTGCAACAATGAGTTTGCCGCAAACATCGTGACTTATGTTATGCTCCTTAGCGAAAGCTACAAGCTCTCTTCTTCCATTCACGCAATTGATGGCTTTCTTCGAACCGGGTTTGTAATAAATTCCAGAATGAATAACGCCGCTGTTGTTTCCCGTTTGGTGATCGGCTAATCGGCTTTCCTTTTCCAACAACAATATTTTCTTGTTCGGATAAGCAATTTGTATTTTATACATGGTGGCAGCACCAACTATTCCTCCTCCTACAATAATCACATCGAATGAATTCTTCACGTTTCTTTATTTTGGTTGCAAAAATAAACCTCGGAACTCGCCGAGGTTTAAAAATTCTTTATTCATCTAGAAATTACTTTTCTCCTGCTTTTTTGCAACAGTCTTTCTTCTCACCTTCTTTGCATCCCTCTTTCTGCTCGCCCTTGGTAGCAGAGTCTTTAGAGCAACATTCTTTGTTCTTTTTTCCTTTCTTTCCTTTTTTAGCGTCAGCAGCCGCGCTTTTGCTGCAACATTCAGTTTTACCTTCAGACTTCGCTGCAGAACACTCTTTCTTTTCAGCGCTTTGAGTAGCGGCTGACTTGCTGCAACATTCTTTTGATTTGGTACATTCTGTTTTCTTCTCAGAGGTTGTAGTAGTCGTTTCAACCTGTGCTGATGCTACTCCTGCGAAGAAGATAGACATTGCTACGAACGCGATAAGTTTTTTCATTTTGCTTGTAATTTGAATCAAATATAGTGAAGGCATGTTTTAACGCAATAGAAAATAATAAAAGTCTTATTTTCGTTGCAGGAAATATGATAAAGCTGCACCCCAAACACTCGAACACCTGGACTTCGTCTATTATCATAGGCGTTTTGGGTTATGCCTTTGTTATGTTGTTTGGTTACTTCATTAGCTCATCTCCCGACAGACTTATTGTGAAGCCCATTGTTCCTGTGGTTCAAGAGATGGAAGTTGAGTTGGAAGAAGCTCCTGCAGAACAAGGTGGTGAAGAGGATGCGGGAGATTCCCAAATGAGTGAAGCGGTTCGAAACTTAATTGCTTCAACAGAATCTGCACGTGTGAATGAAGAGGTGAATTATACCGGAGATGAAAACAAAACGGGCAATGCTGGCGAGCAAGGCGCTCAGAGCGCAGCGAACTATGAGAAGCAAATGCGTGATCAGCTCATGACCAATCATACCGATCATTCTGCAGGACTAGCGACTAGCCCTGAACGTTCCTCTTCCAACAATAACAATAAAGCAACCGAGCAAGGAGGAAATACCAGTTATTCAGGGCCCGTTACCGCAACATTTACATTGACTGGAAGAAGCATTAAGCAAGCACCCAAGCCCACATACAAATGTAAAGGAGCGGGAACAGTAGTGATAAACATCACCGTTGATGAATGGGGAAAAGTTGTGAGTGCTAAAATGGACGAGGCTCGTTCCTCGAAAGACGCGTGTTTGTCGGCGGAATCTGTTGCTTACGCGCAACGTTGGTTGTTCAGTGGATCTTCAAGCAAAGCGCAATCGGGAACTATTTCTTTCACATTTAGCGCGCAGTAGCCACGTAATCTGCAAGGTATTCGAAGTGGGGAGTTAATTTTCCTTCAAGCGTTGTCTCCGTTCCCCTCCACAAAATTCCATCGGCATCGTTATTCAGCAAAGCGGGTATAATGCTCTTAATGATTTCGCTTCCGAAATCTTCGCTTGCGTCTTTCGGAAGTTCACACGGAAGATTGTCGATGGACATCACCGCCACTGCATTTTCATTTCGAAAATCAATTTCACTTCCTGTTGCAGGATCGTATCCGAAAATAGAATCGCTTACTGTACTTGCTTTAATGGTGCAAGCAATTGGACCGTTCAAATCGCACGAAACATCTGCCACCACTTGACATCTTTTATTTTGTTGGAAGAAAGACTGGTCGAGTAATATTGGATTCTTCGCGTTCCACAAGTGACAGGCAAAGTAGATGTCGGCATGTTGAACATACTCACCTAGTGCGCTAGTATATAAACTCGGATTTGCGTAAAAATCTGATTTGTTGAAAGGCGTTCCATCGAAGCGCTTGTACATCTCGGCTGTGTCTATGTGCGTGTACACTCCGCCCTCCGAAGGGTTATCTAAAAACTCTTGAGGAGCAACGCGTTTAAGGTTAATGATGTCCATCATTTCTTGCGCGCCATTCCCTACTCTACCCCAACCGGTAAGAACCGCTCGAACGTTTGTAAGATCCGCGCTTTTCAAAATAGTATCAAACTCTTCCCTTCCACTGAGCGCAATTGGTGAAGGAATGTTGAATCGATTGCGTTTCAATCCAAAGGTTCTTACCCCTTCGTATATGCCAACAATCCCGGCGTATCGACCGAAACCGATGATGCGCTTTCCGTCTGCACCTTTTAACGCCTCATAATCGATCAACGAAATTTTCTTTTCGAGAATGGTAGCGAGAAGCTTTGCGTTGTAGGGTTGTTTCTTCAGTGTATGAGAAAAGAAGAAATATTTTTTATTTGGAATTAACGAAGCTGCGGGGACTTCCTTCACACCGAATAAAAAATCGCAATCAGAAACATTGTCTGAAACTAAAATTCCTTGTTGAGTATATTCTGAATCTGCGAAGCAGCGGTGCGGGCTTGTTTCAACGGATATTTTAATTTGCGGAAATTGTTCCATAACCTGTTTGCATTGCGCTGGGGTCAGTGGCACTCTGAAATCGGGTGGTGATTTCCGCTCTTGAATAATACCGATTTTAATTTTCGTCATGGAGTTGAAAATGGGTTTGCGAAGATAAGTTGCAAGTCTCTTGCATTCGCCTTTCAAATAGACTAATTTTGCAATGCAATTCATTGCTACTGTTTAGGGCCCGACCTTGGATTTGACAGCAAGAAGAAGCAATTTGTAAGCATGCAGAGCGCTTGGTATTCTCGCTCTTAAATCTCGGGGTATCAGTCATAACTGACAACAATTCATACGCACTTGCTGCCTAATCACTGTATGTGATTACGCTTTATCTAGCTCAAGGAGTTAGACGAGTAAGTCTCGCCAACGACCCCGCTCCTGGTAGTTGGTAATGAGGCTTCGCCGAAGGGAGATCGCCAAAGACAAATTCTGTAGTCGGAGGTTAAAAACACAGGATAAGCAAGATTTTGGATGTTATTAAACTGCGTCTTGTCGAAAACCACTAAATAACTAAGCATGTAGAAACCCTTTTGATTCCTTGTTTGGACGCGGGTTCGAACCCCGCCGGGTCCACGAAGAAAAGCCTCGAGAGATCGAGGCTTTTTTTTTCGTTACTTCCGAAGTAATTCAAAAAGTTCTGTGTTTACATAGAGTGTTTCTTTCCAAGCTTTCTGCGATTTGAGCACCTTAATTTTTTCAAGCTCCTTCAGATATTTCGCAGCGGTGATCCTGGAAATAGAAAGACGATTTTCTAAAAATTCACTTTTACAATAAGGCTGTTCAAACAACAATTCTACCAGTTCTATGCTATATATTTTAGGCAGCCGCTTTTGAACTTTGTCTTTCGTTTTCTCTAGTAATTTGTTTATCGATATTACTTGTCTTAGCGCCATCCTCGAGGCAAACTCGACCCCTTTCAGGATATACAGCACCCAACCTTCCCAATTATTCTTTGTCCTCACTTCTTGAAGAAGGTTGTAATATTCGGCCTTGTTCTCAATTACATAACCACTTAAATACACTACAGGCTTTTCAATAAGTCCCGACATAATAAGATAGAGAATATTTATTATTCTTCCGGTTCTTCCATTCCCGTCATAAAAAGGATGAATACTCTCAAATTGATAATGCTGCACAGCCATTTTTATCAGGTAGGGAACTTCGTCTCTTTCGTTTATATACTTTTCGAAATTCCCAAGCAAACGTAGAATATCATCTATGTTATCTGGTGGCGTGTAAACCACTTTCCCTGTTTTTGAACTTCTCAAGGCGGTGCCAGGCAGCTTTCTTAATCCGGCGTTATTGTCTTCAAGCCTTCTCTGAATTTCAATAATTGCATTAATTGTCAAAAATCCATTTTTCTTTATAAACGTCATTCCGTAAAGCAATGCTTCTCTGTAGCGAAGTACTTCTTTTGTAGCACTATCGATTTGAACGCCATTCGCCGACAAGGCGGTATATAGTTTATCTTGAGTGGTAATGACGTTCTCGATTTCAGAGCTTGCACTTGCCTCCTTCAGTATTGCCGCGTTGAGTAAAATATTTGGATTAGGAAGAATATTCACCATCCCTTTCAATTCGGCCAAAACAACGGAGGAATTAACCAATTGCTTTAAAATCTTATTCGACTCCAAAATAGCAAGCGTAGGCGGCAACAATGGCAAATTGTTATAGGCCACGTTGTTATCAACATACTCAACGACACGTTTTTTCACTATTTACCTCCAATCTAATTTGAATTATCATGTAAAAATAACACTATTTTCTTTACATGATACGGTTGTCATGTATATTTTTTTTAGGTAAAGAATTTTCAAATGAAAAAGCTGAAATAACTACTTCGCAAACTCGACCTTTTTCAATTTGTTCCATCCTCCTCTGGTGAAGTCAGGAATTTCAACAGGAGCGGAATTGTTGTTCAATGAAATTTCAGTGAGTGGACCGAGGCAAGACCACTCGGCTAAATCGTACACGTCCATGTCTAGCGGCAATCCGTTGTGAAGACAATACATCAATCGATAATCCATGATATAATCCATTCCGCCATGTCCGCCTACTTCTTTTGCTTTTTCCTCAATTTCAATGACAATCGGATGTTTGTACTTCAACATAATAGAATCTTTCATTCCATCTGAAACATAATCGTGCGCGGTGAATTTTAGATTATTTGGGTTTAAATCTTCACTCAACATTTTTGAATCGAGCGCATACCCTTCAAACGGATATTTATCTGCGAATCCTTTCGTGCCTGTGAGCTGATACATGCGTGTATACGGACGAGGTGTAGCAACGTTGTGTTGAATTTCAATGGTCTTTCCCATCTCGGTTCGGATCATGGTTGTGGTGTGATCTCCATTTTGGAAATTGCTTAATTCTGTATTTGTTTTCTGTTTGATGTGTGCTGGAATATTAACCACTTTCGTGTCCATGGAAACGAGGTAATTCATTTTATCTCCGCGATGAATATTGAGTGCGAAGCACGCTGGGCCCATTCCATGCGTTGGGTAAATATCTCCGCGATGTTTCTGATTGTAGTCCAGACGCCAGTTGTTCCAGTAGTATTTCCAGAAAGGTTCCAAGTTGTGAATGTAAGATCCTTCCGCATGAAGAATTTCTCCGAATAGCCCTTGTTGAGCCATGTTTAAAGAAG
>Ga0208483_1000149_pt1 | contig 15522 bp, 12 predicted proteins | sample LakMenE01Jun11ns_FD_150659 | JGI IMG/M metagenome (GOLD analysis project Ga0208483, IMG submission 150659) | Freshwater microbial communities from Lake Mendota, WI - 01JUN2011 deep hole epilimnion ns (SPAdes) | ecosystem: Environmental > Aquatic > Freshwater > Lake > Epilimnion/Euphotic zone ... | reverse complement strand
AGGAGCTAAAGGGGTTTTAGTATTAGGAAAAATGATAAACAAAATAGGGGAAAATGGTTGAAATTCTATTTTAGGTTATAAATTTATAACTAGGGTGAACTTACTAGGGAAAATATATTTTACATCTTCTATAAGAAGGAGTGCATTAAAGAGGGTATGATTTATCATAGCAGCTTGTGTATTGATGATTTAAGTTGGGTGCCTGAAAAAGGATTATTTTGATAGAATAAAAAATGTAAATTTACACCAGCTATTTAATTTAGTATAAAATAACAAATAGTTTAATAAAATATAAATTTTGTAAATTTAAGATACTTTTTAGTTTTGTTAAAAATATAAGCTAATAAGCTAAAGAGCTCATAACTCTTTGATGGGCTTGCCCTATTTTTATTTATTTTGGCAGAAATTATGCACCAAATTTAGAATTTGGCGATGAGATATCCTCAAATAAAATCTTAATTTTAGAAATTATTTTAGTATATGTAAAATATTACATGCAAAAGGTAAAAAAATCGCAGTATAAAAAATTTTAGGAAAAATAAATCTTTTATTTTAAGCTTATTGGGTGCCAGCAGCTGCGGTTATACCCATTAAAAAATTAAATTCTGAGATTTAACTGAAGGAGAATTTTGATTTTTTTAGTTGTAAAAAATAAATTAAAAATTCTTTTAAATAAATTGAAATCTAAACCAAAAACTAGGGGTAGACGCCTATTATTTTAGAGGTTAATTAAACAAAGTATTAATAAAAAATTTTTTAAACTTAAAAAAATTGACAGTAATTTAATCCAATCAGAGGAGCTCGGGATTTAATTAGACAGTCCTCATTTAATCTTTCTTAAAATTATTTTTTGTGTGGCTGTATAAATAAACTAAAAATAGTGAATTTAAATTCAGGTGACATGAAGATATTTTTAAGCATTCCTAAGCTACAAATAATAAAAATTTTTATTATAAAAAAGATTGTTAAAGGATTTAAAAGTAAAATAAGTTTAATAAAATTATTTGAATCGGTTATAAATTGTGTACATATTGTCCGTCGCTCTCATTATATGAGATAAGTCGTAGCAAAGTAGAGGTTTTAGAAAAAGCCTCTTTGTAAATAGAAAATTAAGTTAACAAAACTATAAAACTTCAAATTTTAAATTAATTTATTATTATTTTCTAGTATGTAAGGTTTACCAGTTATTTATTTAATTAGGGAAGACTAAGAAAAAATTTATTAAATATAATTTTATTGATAAATTTTAATTATTAAAAAATAAGAATTTTTATTACCTTTTGCATCATGAAAATTCTAAATTAAAGTTTATTTAAATTCTCGAAAAAGCCTTTTGTAAAAAATTATATTATTCGTAAAAAAGAATATAAAAAATTTATTACTAAAATGATATGTTGTATAGCTTATATCTAGTTTTAAAAAACTTTTTAAAAAAATTATTTAGGAAAATTACAATATTTTTAGGATTAGCTAAAAATATACTGATAATATCAATTTTCTTTAAAAATAATAAAAATAATAATGTTTATTTAATTTTTTATAATTAAAAAAAAATAGAATTTATAAGTATTTCAGTTAATAAAAACTCCTATAATAATACTAAAGGATTTTATATGAATTTATTAGTAAATTTTTTATGTTAATTTTATAATTTAAAAATTTTATTAGAATTAATTTATTAATATTTTTTTAATTACTCAATAAAAAATTTTTAGCCTGTTTTTCAAAAACATCATTTTTAAAAAAAACATTGCCTGCCCAGTGAATGAGTTTAAACGGCCTTATATGCTAAGGTAGCGTAGTAATTAGCCCTATAATTGAGGGATTGGATGAAAGGTGCAACTAAAAAAGATAATTTCAAAAAAATATTTAATTTTAATTTAGGTGAAAAGTCCTAAATATGGTTTTTAGACGATAAGACCCTATGAAGCTTTATTACGTAAGTAATTTTTTTGGGGTAAAATATAATTAATATATTATAAAAAAAGTAAAATTTGATCTTAAAAAAATAAAAGAAAAAGCTACTCTAGGGATAACAGCATAATTTTTATAAAAGTCCATATTTAAGTAAAAGATTGTGACCTCGATGTTGAATTAAGAAATTTAATAAGTGCAGGAGCATATTAAATTTGGTCTGTTCGACCATTATTTCTTACATGATTTGAGTTTAGGTCGACGTGAGTCAGATTGGTTTCTATCTAAAATTTTATGAAAAATTTAAAGTACGAAAGGAAATAAATTTTTTTATTATTAAAGTAATCAATTAGATGATTGGTTTTTAACCAATTTATGAGTTTCTCCTTAATAAAAGTTAGTATAATTATTACATTTCATTTACAATGAAAAAATATTAAATAATACTTTTTTATTCCCCAAATAAGACCAATGAATTGATTGATCTTATTTATATTTTTTAGTGTTTGTTATAGATTAGTTATTGTAAAAATCAGAAGAACTAAGTTAATTAAATTTGGACAAAGAGTGGGTTCAGATTTTAAAAAACAAGGATTTAATTTAATAATCTAATGGGAAATTTATTTTCTTCCTTTGATCCTAATTCAAGGATTTTTACTATTAAAATAAGATATAATTGAATTGCCGCATTAGGGGGTTTAATAATTTTACCCCAAGGTTTTTGACTTAGAGGAAATCAAGTGATTCAAACTATAAAAACAATTCTAAACTTATTAATAGCTGAGCTATTAGCAGTTTTTGGAAGGTTTGCTATCCCTGGGACAACATTAGTTTTTTTAGGCTATTTTTTCTTTATCTTAAGGGCTAATTTTATAGGATTATTTCCATTTATTTTTACGCCTTCAAGGCATCTTGTTTTTACATTGTCTTTATCTTTACCTTTATGGCTAGGCTCTATAATTTGGGCTAGGTTATTTCAATTTAATAGAGTGATAGCTCATTTAGTGCCTTTAGGAACTCCGGCAGCATTAATACCTGTAATAGTAATTATTGAAACTGTAAGCTCAATTATTCGTCCTGCAACTTTAGCAGTGCGATTGGCTGCAAATATGATTGCAGGTCACTTACTTTTAGCTTTACTCGGTGGGCAAGGAAGTTTATCACTAAGAGGAGCTACCAGACTATTGGCGGTGTTTTTAATTTTACTTATTATACTAGAAAGGGCAGTAGCTTGTATTCAGTCTTATGTTTTTACTATCTTAAGTTCTTTATACTTAAATGAATTAATGAGAAATGAATTTACTAAAAAATTTCTTTAATTTAGGATAATTTAAATAAAAATTTTAATTTTGGAGATTAAGTTTAAGCATGTCTTTCCTCATGTCAAATGTAATTTGTCATCCGTATCATATAGTAGATGAATCCCCTTGACCATTCTATGGATCTCTAGGTGGATTGTTTTTAACTTCTGGAATATTATCTTGATTTCACCTTCAAGATATAACTTTATTTATTATTGGTTTAGCCGTTTTATCCTTAGTAATATATCAATGATGGCGGGATATTACGCGAGAGGGCGCAGCGCAAGGATTTCATAGGGCCATTGTAGAATTGGGTTTACGGTGAGGAATATTGTTATTTATTGTTTCAGAAGTCTTTTTTTTCTTAAGATTTTTTTGGGCATTTTTTCATAGAAGGCTATCTCCCGCAGTAGAATTAGGTGGTGTGTGACCTCCTTCTGGTATTTTAACTTTTAACCCTTTTCAAGTACCTCTTTTAAATACGATTGTGTTAGTCTCTTCAGGAGTAAGGGTAACATGGGCCCACCATGCTATCATAGAAGGACTATATTATCAATTTAAATTGGCTTTAAGATTGACTATTTTTTTAGGAATATATTTCACAATGCTACAAGGTTTAGAATATTACGAAGCAAGGTTTACTTTTGCTGACAGAGTGTATGGTTCTACTTTTTTTATTGCGACAGGATTTCACGGACTTCATGTTATTATTGGTACATTGTTTTTATTAGTTTGTTTAGTGCGGCATTCTAGATATGAATTTAGTTCAACTCATCATTTTGGATTTGAAGCAGCAGCATGATATTGACATTTTGTAGATGTCGTGTGGTTATTTTTGTATTTAGTGATTTATTGGTGAGGAGGGGTATAAAAATTAAAGCATATCAAGTAAAGTGGTTATGATCTTGCAATCATAAAGATATTGGAACTTTATATTTAATTGCTGGGGCTTGATCAGGTATAGTTGGGACTGGGTTGAGAATAATTATTCGAATAGAATTAGGGCAGGCTGGCTCATTAATTGGAGATGACCAGGTTTATAATGTAGTTGTAACGGCCCATGCTTTTATTATAATTTTTTTTATAGTTATACCTATTTTAATTGGGGGATTTGGAAATTGATTAGTACCATTAATATTGGGAGCAAGAGATATAGCTTTCCCTCGAATAAATAATATAAGATTTTGATTTTTAATTCCAGCTCTAGTTATATTATTATCTAGGTCTTTAGTAGAGAGTGGGGCAGGAACGGGGTGAACAGTTTATCCTCCGTTATCAAGAAATATCGCGCATGCAGGCAGATCGGTTGACTTTGCTATTTTTTCATTACATTTGGCAGGAGTTAGGTCAATTTTAGGTGCAGTAAATTTTATTAGGACTTTGGGAAATTTGCGAGCTTTTGGAATAATTCTTGATCGAATACCATTATTTGCATGGGCTGTGCTTATTACTGCAGTCCTATTGTTACTTTCATTACCTGTTTTAGCAGGAGCGATCACAATACTACTTACAGATCGAAATTTAAATTCTAGGTTTTATGATGCTGGAGGTGGAGGGGATCCAATTTTATATCAACATTTATTTTGATTTTTTGGTCATCCAGAAGTTTATATTTTAATTTTACCTGGGTTTGGTCTTATCTCTCATATTGTTGCTCAAGAAAGGGGTAAAAAGGAGACTTTTGGAGTTTTAGGTATGGTGTATGCTATACTGGCTATTGGGGTGTTAGGTTTTGTAGTATGGGCACACCATATGTTTACAGTTGGAATAGATGCAGATACGCGAGCTTATTTTACATCGGCTACTATAATTATTGCTGTTCCCACAGGAATTAAAATTTTTAGGTGGCTTGGTACTCTTCATGGGGTTCGATTTTCATTGAGCCCCTCTTTATATTGAGCATTAGGATTTATTTTTTTATTTACTGTAGGGGGTTTAACAGGAGTAGTTTTAGCTAATTCTTCATTAGATGTGGTTCTACATGATACTTATTATGTAGTTGCTCATTTTCACTATGTACTAAGAATGGGTGCAGTGTTTGCGTTAATAGGTGCGCTTGTTAATTGATTTCCTCTAATAGTGGGGCTATCTTTAAATCCTAAATGACTTAAAATTCAATTTATAGTTATATTTGTAGGAGTTAATATAACGTTTTTTCCTATGCATTTTTTAGGATTAGCGGGAATACCTCGGCGTTATTCTGATTATCCTGATTTTTTTTCATTTTGAAATGTTTTTGCTAGTCTCGGATCCATTGTTTCTGTGGTATCGGTAATGTTTTTTTTATTTATTATTTGGGAAGCTTTTGTTAGACATCGGCCAGCTATTTCAAGAATTCATTTATCTTCTTCTTTAGAGTTAATACATGCTTTCCCTCCTCTTACTCACAGGTATACGTCTATTCCTGTTATTAGAGCTAAATAAAAATTTTTATTCCAGTGTGTGGCACAAGAAATTTTGATTTTCTAAGGTGTAGAGAAATTCTGCAGAATAAAATGTTAATTTGTTGTGAATTAATTGAGCTTGTAATTAATAATAATTAAATTTAAAGATAAACTGAAATAAAAAGTATTTTATTAATTATAAATAATAGTATAAAGTTAAACAATTAAAGTACGCTAAATTTTTATTCAATATTAGAAAAACATTTAATAATATTATATTAAAGTAAACCTAAGGTACCTCTTAATAGCAAGTTAAGTATCATAATTGAATATTACTCTAAGAAGACAATAAAAATAAAATTGGGAGGGCTCCTCAACTTAAGCTTATTATTCTTAAAAATAAAACTGGCGTCTTTGTTGTGTTAAAATTAGTTATAGAAAAAGGTGCCCTTAGAACATAATAAGAGATAATAATATAAGCATACAATACTATTAAAGAAGAAATTAAAAGTAATAAAATTAAAAATGAAGGAGCAGAAAAAATAAGAACTTTTAAGAGAAATAGTTTTATAAAAAATCCAGATAAAGGTGGAAGACCAGCGAGCCTTAGAAAATTAATAAGTCTCACGGTTTTAGAAAAATATCTAAGACTTAAAAAAGAAGCAAGTTTTTGCACATTTAGTCATTCTAAATTTAAAATAACTGTTAACAAAAAAATACCATATAAAAATAAAAAAATTATTCAAGAAGAAGATATAACTGCTGCAATACATAACCATAAAGTATTCCCCCATGCTGATAAAATTAACCTTATACGTAGATTATTAATATTTTTTAAATTTAAGGAAATTACTACAAGGGAAAAAATTGCAGACCAAATAAGAAGTAAAGGTTCAATATTTATAGAGGAAAAAATATGTAAGGGGATAAATTTTTGGATAATTAAAATTAAAACCATTAATTTATATGGACTTATAAGTAAAATAGATAAAAGTCAACTATGAAATGGGGGGATTCCAAGTTTAAATAAAATTGAAGTTATTATAATGATAGAAATTATTGAGGGGGCAGAAACTAGAAAACCTAAAGTAGAAAAAATAAAAAAAATAGATGCAATTCTTTGAGAAATAAAATATTTTAATCTAATTTCACTTGAGAAAAAAGATGATTTCGCCCCCATTAAAGGTAAAACAGATACTATGTTTAATTCTAAACTGACCCATAAAAAAAAAATTGTTTGTGAAGAGGCGGCTCTAATTATTCTAAGAAATAAAAAAACTAAAAAGCCAACTATAGGTGTCAAAAATATTATAAAGTGTTAGAAAAAAATTCTTTATTAAGTTTTCAAAACAAAATTTTTAGACACTTAAAAACCACCATTGGTATTTTATGTTTGACAAACATATATTTTAAATTAAATTAGATTTTTATAAACGCTTTACTAGGGGGCCTTCCTCTAGTTTTATTAAGTTAGTTGCTCTTACTATGGCTAAAAAAAGTAATCCGAAACAAAAGATTAAAATAGGGGCAAAAAATAATCCATAAGGGTCCCCCGCAAATGAAAAAGATGAAGATGTTTTATAAAAATTACCGAAGTCAAAAATAAATAAAAAAAAACTTAATACTAATAAAAAGTTTCTTTGGGGGGGTATAATAATGGGAGGAAGTTTTTCATTGGCTGCTAAAGAGGCTATATAAATCACTACAATCATAATTCCCCCTAAAAATATTAAGATCAATAAATAAAATAATCAAGAAATGGTTATTTTAATTAAGAGTCCTCCTATAAAAAAACAAGTAAGTATTAAATTAATTGCTAAAGATAATGGGTGGAAAGTTTGGAGGGAGGTAATGAGTAAAGATAAAATTACTAACAAAAAAATTAATTTTAACAAAAAACCAAAACATTTAGCTTTAATTATTGATTAGAAGTCAAAATTTTTTATGGTTTTAATAATTTTAAAGGTTAAATCTTATAATTGGAAATTATACGTAATTAATTATACTAAATTATTATTTAAAAGCAAAGCTAATTTTATATCTTCAGTATAATGTTTTATTAAACTATTTAAATAAACAGAAGAAATAACTCAATTGACAAATATTTCTCTCGGAATTGATTCTAAAACAATTGGTATAAATCTATGATTAGCCCCACAAATTTCTGAACATTGGCCAAAATAAATTCCAGGGCGTTGACTAATAAATTTTACTTGATTTAAACGACCTGGGACAGCATCTGCTTTTACACCTAATGATGGAACGGCCCAAGCATGAAGTACATCTGCAGAAGAAATTAAAACACGTACATGAGTTTTTATAGGAATTGCAGCATGATTATCAGTATCTAATAAACGGAATCCATTTAAAGGTGAATCTTGAGTAGGAAGTATGTAGGAATCAAATTCTAGGGGGGTTTGATTACTAGAAGATCAAAAATCTGAATATTCATATCTTCAATATCATTGGTGTCCAACGGCTTTTATAGTTAAAGTCCTATCAACTGATTCATCTAGCATATAAAGTAGGAGTAAAGAAGGTAAAGCAATTTGAATTAAAATGATTGCCGGGATAATAGTTCATACGCTTTCTACTATTTGTATTTCTAATAGATTTTTATTAATATAGGTATTATATATTATAGAAATCATTATAAATCCTACAAAACTAATAATAAATATTAAAACTAAATTAATAAAATCATGTAAAAAAATAAGCTCTTCTATAATAGGAGAGTTTCCATCTTGTAAACCATATTGACCCCAGGTTATAATAATATTCATAGTGTAGGCCACATCTTTGATTCCACAAATCACTATTATAAAACTTTATGAATTAACGTAAAAGAAGATCTCAAAATTTTTGAGCTGCTACACTTAAAAAATAATATAAAAAATAAAAAAAAGATAGGCATTGACCCACAATTACATAGGGGTCTTCTACAGGTCGTGCTCCAATTCAAGTTAATAAAAAAACAATATTAACATGTAATCAAAAATAAAACTTATTCAGCGGGTAAAAAGTTAAACCGCGAAAATTAGGGCGTGGAAGAATTGGGCAAATTATTAAAATTAAAATTGATATAGCTAAAGCAATAACTCCCCCTAATTTATTAGGAATAGACCGTAAAATAGCATAAGCTATAAGAAAATATCATTCTGGTTGAATGTGAACCGGAGTTACTAGGGGATTGGCAGGAATAAAGTTTTCTGGATCACCAAGAGCTCAAGGTCCTCAAAAACAAATAGAAAAAAGAAAAGACAGTAACACTAAAGCACCAAATAAATCTTTTGTGCTGAAATATGGATGAAATCTTACTTTATCAAAATTTCTTCTAACTCCAAGAGGATTATTTCTCCCAGTTTGATGTAAAAACAGCAAATGTATTATTCTGAGTGCAGCTACTACGAATGGTAATAAAAAATGTAATGAAAAAAATCGAACAAGGGTAGGATTATCCACAGCAAATCCACCCCATATTCAATTAACTAAGTCTTCACCAATATAGGGAATAGCTGAAAAAAGGTTAGTAATTACAGTAGCGCCTCAAAAAGATATTTGGCCTCATGGTAAAACATATCCTAAAAAAGCTGTTGCTATAACAGCCAAAAGAATAATTACTCCCACAGATCAAACAACTCTAAAAAAGAAAGAACCGTAGTATAAACCACGAGCTACATGAATATATAAACAAATAAAAAAAAATCTTGCACCATTAGCATGGAGTATGCGCAAGGCTCAACCGTAATTCACATCTCGACCAATATGGCTTACTCTAGAAAAAGCAAGAGACACATCAGCACAAAAATGTATCGCTAAAAATAGACCAGTTAATAATTGAAGTCCTAAACACAAACCTAGTAGAGAACCAAAATTTCACAAAGAGGAAATATTGGCAGGAGAAGGTAAATCAATTAGTGCGCCGTTTACAATTTTTAAGGCAGGGTGAGTTTTTAAAACAGAGACCATTTAATAAAGGGGTTACCCATAATTAGTTTTACAGACTAATGCTATTTCAGCCACTTTATTATTCAGCTCAAGCTAAACTTCCTTGAGCTGCTTCATGAAAAAGGCCAAAAATTAAAATAATTATAACACAAAAAATTACTAGAAATCTTATAAGACCAGATATAGATGCTAACCCTGGAATCGCTGGAAAAACTAAAATCAACTCTACATCAAAAATAAGAAAAACAATTGAAATTAAAAAAAATCGAATAGAAAAAGGCAGACGTGCTGAATCTTTAGGTGTAAACCCACATTCAAATGGACTTGCCTTTTCTCGGTCTGTAAAAAATTTAGAACCTAAGGTTAAACCTAAAATAGTGAGCAAAAAGGCTAACATTAATCTTAAAAATAATCTGAAAAAAAATGGCAATGCTGAATTATAAAAATTTTTTTTTTAGGTTAACCTGTTTCAGTTAAATTCCCAGTCTTAATAAAATTAATATTACAGGTCAAATATGACCAAATATTAAGTTAAGTTCTCGTTTATCTGGAGAAATAGAGAGTATATTACAGGATTGGGGTACGCCGTGTTGAGTAGAGGTAAATAAAAGTAGGCTATAGGCAGCTGAAAAAAATGATAGAAGAGCCACAGGGATAATTATAAAATTAGAGATGGACACAACTCTGATAATTAAGTAAATTTCCCCCAATAAATTAAGGGTAAAGGGGCCAGCAAAGTTTATTATAATAATTATAAACCAAAAAATTGTAAAACTAGGGCCGCTCCTACTATACCCTTTGTTTACCAACATTCTTCGAGAATGAGAGCGCTCGTAAAGAAGGTTAGCTATGGTAAATATGCCCGAGGATACCACCCCATGCGCGATTATTACCCATCAAGCGCCCATAAGACCAACTTTTCTTAATAATAATAAGCTAACAATAATTAATGATATATGAACAACGGAGGAATACGCAATTATAATTTTTATGTCCGTTGCTCGACAACAGTAAACTCCTAAAATTCCACCACCTAAAGAAGCTACAATAGCTCAAATTAAGCTAAAGATTCTTATTTGAAATATAATGGAGATTCGATAAAGACCATATCCTCCTAATTTAAGTAGAACTCCCGCTAAAATTATAGAACCTGCAACAGGAGCTTCTACATGGGCTTTAGGAAGCCAAATATGTGCAGCGTATACTGGGAATTTTACTAAAAAAGCAAGTATAGCTGCTAGTCTAACCCACGTTGATACTATAGGCACAGCTCTAAAAGCAAAGTACATCATTAAAGAAAAAGAACTTCATCATAAAATTAAGATAAGAGCTAATAGGGGGAAAGATGAAGCTAACGTATAAAAAAATATTATTAATCTGGCAAGAAGGCGTTCTGGTTGATAACCCCAAGTTATAATAATTCAAAAAATGGGAATTAATGATGCTTCAAAAAATAAATAAAATATAAGCAATGAGTGAGATAGAAAGCTGAAACTTAGAAAAATAGTTAAAGCAGAAAAGGAGATAATTAATATTGTGCGATGACGAGCAAAAAAATTTGCTTTCTTTATGAAAAGAGTTAATCACAACGTTAATAAAATTAACCTTAAGCTAAAAAAATCTAATCCTGGAAAAGATAATAAAATGGGAAGCGGGAAACTTATTATTATTGCTACTAAAAATATTATAGATAACATAGAAAATATTTGAGGGGGTAGTAAAGGCAGCAAACCACAAAGAAAAAAAACTTTTATTATAAGAATTTTTTTAAGGAAATATTATTTATAAATAACGCTTAAAGTTATTGCATTTATCTGCCACCTTAAAAAATTATTATAAGCTCATCACCGTGTGAACGAGAAATATTAGCTAATATTGATATTCCTAAGCAGGCCTCAATAACCATGAGAGTGGAGAAAACAAATACGGAATTAAGAGAATATAAAAAAAATCTAGAATATGATATATAAAAGAAAGCTTGAAGTATGAGTATTTCTATAAGAATTAATACTATAATTACATGATATCAATTTTTTATAATATTAATACCAACAATAAAGATAAAAGTAAATACTAAAATATTTAAAAGAAGAAAGATTGGTTGAAAAATTAATAGTAAGAAAAAAATTGTGTATATTAGTGGACTTAAAATAAAACTATTATTTCTAGTATAATATACGGTTAACCTTAAAGTTTTAGATAACTAATAGTTTTATTTTAAGTTAAAATTAGAATAATAATAATAGTTAATTATTTAATTTTGATAATTGTGGTTTTAGTAAACGTAGCATTTATTACATTATTAGAACGAAAAATTTTAGGTTATTCCCAATTACGAAAAGGGCCCAATAAAGTTAGAGTTGGCGGGATTTTGCAGCCTTTTAATGACGCCATTAAGTTGTTTTCCAAAGAAACTGTGTTTCCTTTATCGGCTAATAATTTAATATATCTTATTAGACCAGCTATAGCAATTATATTGGCTTTGATAATTTATTTAAGATTTCCTCTTAAAGAAACTTTAATCTCTATAAGTCTTTCACTTTTATTTATTTATACAATTTTCAGAATAAATGTTTACCCTACTTTATTATCAGGTTGAAGATCTAATAGAATATACGCGCTAATTGGGGCAATACGTGCAGTTGCTCAAACTATTTCTTACGAAGTTAGATTGGCAATAATTTTTTTATTTTTTGCATGCTTATTAAAAAATTTAAGATTTTCTAGTTTGAGGGGAGCTAATTGTTTTTTTTTAAAGTTAAATTTATTTTTACCCATAGCAGGAGTGTGGTTAATTTCATGTTTAGCTGAAACTAACCGAACTCCTTTTGATTTTGCAGAGGGGGAATCTGAGCTAGTGTCTGGGTTTAATATTGAGTATGGTGCTGTAGGGTTTGCCTTAATTTTTATAGCAGAATATGCTATAATCTTTTTTATATCCATATTTTTTACTTTTATGTTTTTGTTTTCTCAAACAATAAGAATATTTCATAGAATGACGATTGTTTTGTTAGTATTTTTTTGGGTTTGAGCTCGAACTACTTTACCCCGGTATCGATATGATTTATTGATAAGGTTAGCCTGAAAGAGATTTTTACCTAGAGTATTGTTTTTATTTGTTTATGTTAGTAGAATTTTATTATCCTAAAAACTTTATAATATAAAAATTATTTTAAGTTGCAAGCTTAAAAATGGGCTAACCTAAAGTTTAATTATTTGTAGCTTAATAAACAAAAAGCATGATTTAGATTAATTTAATTTATAGAAAATTAGTTTATAAATATATATATATATATATATATATATATATTTATATATTTATAAATTTTATTATTTTAGTATAAAATAAAAATTAGATTTTTTTATTTTATTAAGTTTATAAAAATTTAAAGTAATTATTTTAAAAATTTTTACATTTATATTGTCTAGATTGTCCTGGCTTTCGACTACCAAAAAAAAAAAAACCAAAAACCTCATTATAATTAGTTTTTAATTTTATATACGTGGTCCTATATAATGTGTTTTTCCATTAACTAAACTTTTAAGAGAGGCTATAAAGAAAGGAGAGGGGAAGAAGGCTTGATTTACTTGGTCTAAGAGTAAGTGCAAAAAAATAATTACGGTAATATTTTATATAGAAATATTTTTTTAAGTAATCACTTAGATATTAGTAATTTTTGTTCTTGAAGAGTGAGATTAAAAATTTATTCAGTTATTATAGTTAATAGATTTAGTTTAAACCATTAATCAATTTCTTACTGAAAGTCTAAAGCTTCATTAAACAAATTTAAATAAAATAGTATTTAATATAAAGTAATGGTATTATTGAAAAATTAAATTATTATAGGAATTAGAATTATAGCTTGGATTAATGTAAACCCTAAGGAATATTTATATCATTTAATTTATTTAGGAAAATTTGGTGATACAATTATTTTATCTCTCACATAAATTATTACTATAGGTAAATTTTTAAATTGTGTAAACTTAATCTTAAATTAGCTTAAGTATAGGTTAAATTTAAATAACATAAGATGGTAAAAGGTAGGCTTAAAGATTAAACAAAGTTATTGTATTTCATTTAAATTATAGTAAATAAAATTTTATTATTATAATATAAAACTTAATTTTTACCTATTAACTAAAGCTTTAAGAAGCTGTCCATTGTTACTGGGCTCATGAATTTAATTCTAGTTAATAGTATGAGAAGTTGCACAGTTTGTTTCGGCCAAACCGCAGGGTTTACCCCTCTTACTATAATAGTTTTTGTGGTGTATTAACATTAGATATTTTCATTATCTGGAAAAACTTTTAGTTTCAAAAATTATAATAAAAATAAATTATTTAATTTCAATAAGTTTAGCATTTATTCTTTTCAGGCTTTCTTTTTTAGGATTGATTTTTAGGCTATGGTTTATTTCTGTCCAAGAAATAGTACTTGAGTGAGAGGCAGATTTTTCTCATTCAGTGAGGGTACCTTTGTTATTAGTATTAGACTGAATATCATTATTTTTTATTTCAGTTGTTTCTATCATTTCAGCAAGAGTTTTTCTTTACTCAAGATCTTATATAGCTACCGATGTATTTTATAGACGATTTATTTTATTAGTTTTAGGATTTGTTATAAGAATAAGAGTATTGATTTTTAGTCCTAATTTTATTAGAATTTTACTAGGGTGAGATGGTTTAGGGGTAACCTCTTTTCTTTTAGTAGTGTATTATCAAAGAGAAAAATCTTTTAATGCTGGTATAATTACCGCACTTACTAATCGTCTAGGAGATGTTGGATTATTATTAATTATTGGTTGCTTATACAGAATAGGAAGATTTTCTTATTTATTTTTAAGTTTTAGGGAAATAAGATTTTCTAGTTGACTTGCAGTAATTTTAATTTTAGCTGCTTCAACTAAGAGCGCACAACTTCCGTTTTCTGCTTGATTACCGGCTGCAATAGCAGCACCTACCCCAGTCTCTTCATTAGTTCATTCTTCTACATTAGTGACAGCTGGGGTTTATTTACTTATTCGCATAAATTATCTATTAAGAAGATTAGAAAGTCTTTGAGTGTTAATGATATTGGGAGCAGGAACAATATTAATGGCTGGCATTAGGGCTATAGGTGAAGTAGATATAAAAAAAATTATTGCATTGTCAACTCTAAGACAATTAGGTTTAATATTTATAACTTTAGGAATAGGATTGCCCATACTAACATTTTTCCATCTGTCCGCGCATGCTTATTTTAAAGCAATAATATTTATATGTGCAGGCGGGGTGATTCATAGAATAAATGAGTATCAGGATACTCGAGTATTGGGGGCTTCTTCTGTATCTCTTCCTGTGGCTTTAAGATTATTTTTAGTAGGTAATTTAAGTTTATGCGGGTTGCCGTTTATAACAGGATTTTTCTCTAAAGATTTAATTTTAGAACTAATAATGATAAGTAGGGTTAATGTTATATTATTTTTAGTAGCTATATTAGCTACATTTTTTACTGTTGCCTATTCTTTACGTATTATAAAAATAATTTTTTTTACTTCCAGGCGCGTAGAGCCTGGGGTTAATTTAACAGAAAATAGAGGTGTTCTTGTAGGAGGAATGATAATTTTATTAGCTCCTGCTGTAATAGGCGGGTTAGTAATTTCATGAACAGTGGGTGCTCACACCTATATAATTTTTTTGCCCGCTTGGCTTAAGTTATTTATTTTAATAATTATTTTTTTTGCTGTTATCATTAAAAGAGAACAAAAATACTACAAATTTAGGTCTATGGTTACTTTTATTTTTAGGATATGGTTTATACCTTTCATATTTAGGAGAAGAGGAGCTAAGGGGGTTTTAGTATTAGGAAAAATGACAAACAAAATAGGGGAAAATGGTTGAAATTCTATTTTAGGTTATAAATTTATAACTAGGATGAACTTACTAGGGAAAATATATTTTACATCTTCTATAAGAAGGAGTGCATTAAAGAG
>Ga0208483_1000145_pt1 | contig 15753 bp, 10 predicted proteins | sample LakMenE01Jun11ns_FD_150659 | JGI IMG/M metagenome (GOLD analysis project Ga0208483, IMG submission 150659) | Freshwater microbial communities from Lake Mendota, WI - 01JUN2011 deep hole epilimnion ns (SPAdes) | ecosystem: Environmental > Aquatic > Freshwater > Lake > Epilimnion/Euphotic zone ... | reverse complement strand
CCGGACGATTGAGGGAAGGGTGACAATAGTAAGTCCTTCCACCACTAAACGGATCGTCTTTCTTCGCGAAGAGCTGAAGCATGAGCTGGTATGGAGTCATGCCAATGCTTAACAAAATACTATCGTCTCTGTAATACGCAGATAAGTAGTCGTCTTTGGTAAGCTGAAGTCCAAGCGCAATCTGGCAAGCCTCGTGTCCACGCGATGTAGCGTGAACATACTTCGAGGTCACCTTAGCGTTTGTCTCGTATAAATCAGACAGCTGACGAGCCGTGGCCATTTTTTCATAAGCCAAGAGCAAAGTGTCGCTATTCAAGTTCAGTTCGTTTTCCATGAAATTTTCTTTCGGACTGCAAGTTACAACAACGCGGTAGTTCACAGAAACCGTTTTACCTTTGGAACATGCAATTTTTCAAATACCACGGCACGGGCAACGATTTCATAATGGTTGACAATCGTGAAAATTTTTGGCAACCTACTTCAGAGGAAGTTGCTGAACTCTGCGACAGACACTTCGGTATAGGAGCAGACGGATTAATTCTGATTGAAGGGGACGAGGAGACGGAGTTCTACATGAACTATTATAACTCCGATGGGTCTCAATCTTTTTGTGGAAATGGAAGTCGCTGCGCTGTAGCTTTTGCAAAGAGCTTGGGTATTTTGGAAAAGGAAGAAGCAACCTTCAGAGCAATCGATGGTTATCACGAAGCGAAGATTAACGCTGAAGAAATCTCCATTCGCATGACCGATGTTTCGGAAGTCGTTGTTCGAAATGAAAATGAATATTTTGTAAATACGGGTTCTCCGCACATTGTGCGAATGGTGGAAGATTTAAATATAGATGTTATTGAATTGGGAAGCGGAGTTCGATACAGTGAAGAATTTGAAAAGGAAGGCACGAACGTAAATTTCTTGACCTTGTTGAATGATGACGAGTCAATGGTTCGAACCTATGAAAGAGGGGTAGAGGGAGAAACACTTTCATGCGGAACAGGCGTGACAGCTTGCGCCATTGTTATGAATCATTTGTCGAACAGTCCTGCGCAAAAAGAAATTCATGCATTGGGCGGAGATTTAATTGTTCGTTTCGATAGAACAGCAAAGGGTTATGAAAACATTTGGTTGTGCGGACCAGCCGAGTTTGTCTTTAAAGGAGATTGGATGTCATGAAAAGAATAATAACTTTTTTCATTTTTGTAACGATTGCCTTCGGAGCGAAGGCCACGGTCAATGATCATGTCGGAGATCTTCCGCGCATGTCTCTATTAACCTGTTCTCCAGGAGCAGAATTGTACACCTGTTTTGGACACAGCGCAATACGTTACACAGATACGTTGAATGGTGAATGGGTAGATTTTGTTTTCAATTACGGGACCTTCGAATTTTCAGATGATTTCTATTTGAAATTCGCAAGAGGGAAACTGAACTACATGCTAAGCGTTGAGGAATTTGCTGGATTTCAACAGCAGTATTTGTTTGGCGGAAGAGGAATTTTGGAAAACGAATTCAACTTAACGGCTCAGCAAATAAGATCCTTGGGGGCATTGCTCATTGAAAATGCAAAAAAAGAAAACAAGTTTTTTCAATACGACTTCTTCTACGACAATTGCGCAACGCGTGTTCGAGATATTGTCTTGAAGGCCTTTCCGGAAATTCAACAAAATGAAAAAGTATATTCGTCGAGACCAATATTCAGACACGACATTGATGTCTATTTAGCTCATCAATATTGGGCCGATTTCGGAATTGATTTGGTGTTGGGAAAGCCTTGTGATAAAACACCAGAGACCGGACAAACTTCTTTTTTGCCGGATAGTCTTCAGTCCAACATGATGGCCTGGACATTAAACGGAGAGAAAGTGTTAGGAAGGTCGAACGAGATTCTTCCGGTTGATGATTCGGTTTATGAAAAGAAATCACCTTCCGCAAAGCCAATGTTTTATGTCACATTATCGGCCTTGCTCTTTGCAGGCTTTAGTCTTTATCTGGGGTGGAAGAAAAGAGCGTGGAATTTCTCTGAGCGTTTGTTTTTGGGATTCTTCGCGTTGCTTGGAGTGGTGTTGCTCGTCATGTGGTTCTTAACCGATCACAGCACAACTAAATGGAACTACAATATTCTTTGGGCGAATCCTTTGCTATTTAGTCTTGCTTTTGTCCGTCTAGCTTCATTGAAAGCTTGGATTCGGAAATACGCCTTCGTGCAAATGATTTTGTCGGCTTATGTCCTTTTAGCCGTGTATATTCCAGCAATTGGAATTCAAACATTTCCAGATGAAATAGGGCCTTGGCTTGTTGCTCAATTGATTTTGCTAGTTCGATTTACCCGAATTACAAAAGCTGTTCAAGGATAGATTATATTTGGTACCATGCACTCGAGAATTTACATAAGTTTAATTGCTTGTATCGCCCTTTTTTCTTCGTGTAAGAAAGATGAACCCACTACGTGGGAATCGAATTGGGTCGCGCCGGTAGCTCATGGTAGATTAACACTTTCAGATTTAACAGCCGATAATGGTTATACCGACAATGCGGGTGTATATCATTTGTATTTCGAAAAAATAATTTCAGGTTTTGGGACAAGCGATTTGACACAGATTCCAGATACCAACATCTCTCAGAAATTTGTTGTGCCTTTAAGCGGAGGGCCTTTTCAAATTCCAGGAAATACCGCAATCATTACACAGAATCAGAATTATTCTGTAGAAACAAACGGCACCGGTTTACGCATGGTGAAAGTGAAGTCAGGACAAATGATTGTGCACGTGAAGTCATATGTGAATGCCTACTTGCATCCGAGCTTTACGTTATACAATGTCTCTGAGGTGTATGGCAACAACACGGAAATTGATTTCGCTTTAACTCCCGGAACCTCAGCCGCTCCGACAGAAGGGTATTACACGGTAGACATGTCGAACAAATACGTTGTCCTTTCGGGAACAACAGGATTCGACTACAACAAACTTGCAACGCATCTTGAAATTAGAACAGAGCAAAACACTACGGCTGATCAAAACACCATTTACGGTCAAGATTCAGTTAGATTTGAATTGATTATGTCTGATCTCGTTATTGATTACGCTAAAGGTTATTTCGGCAATGATACCTATTCTTTCAACGAGACGTTCAGCCTTGCTGAAAGCGCGAACATGCCGACGGGATTGCTAGCGTTGGATCAGGCTTCGTTTGGATTTCATATGACACATAAAATGGGATTCGATGGTAAGTTGAAGATTGACAACGTCATGGGATTGAATACATACATGAATACCGGTGTTTGGCTGACTGGAGGGAATTTGCTCAATCCATTTTTTATCACGCGCTCCATTGATGAAGGAGGAGCCGCTTCTATTTCTAACTACGATATTAATTTGAACGAAGGGAATAGTAACATTACTTCATTTATGGGAAGTTTGCCACACGATATTCTTTTCACAGGTAGTTTACAATTGAATCCGTTTGGAAATGTGAGCGACGGAAACGATTTCTTTTACTCGGATCAATTGACCGAAGCGAAGTTGATTGTTGATGTTCCTTTGCGTTTGGCTGCGAGCGAGCTGACCTTACGCGATACGTTGAATGTGGAAATAACTGCCGATGCGGCGCGCGTGAGTTCTTTAATCCTAGATATTCAAAACGCCTTTCCAATGGAATGGAAATTAAATTTGATTACTCTATCGGGCGTCGTAATTGCTTCAGATTTGCTTGTGGCGAGTGGAAATAGTATTGATGCATTTGCACTTCCGACGTCCTCATCGTTACAGATTCCAATTTCAGAATCGCAATGGAACGCCATTAAGTCGGAAGGGAAAATAATCATGCAGGTAATTGCGAATACACCTTCTTATCCGCAATTGGTGAACTTATACAATTCATATTTCATAGACGTTCGTGTGAAAGTTGGCGTTGTTCTTAATGCTGAAGTTCAATGAAAAAAATAATTTTAGCAATAGCATTCATTCTGCTTGGTGGAATAACATTCGCTCAGACATCTTATCTCTGGTTAACAAAATCAGACACAACAGGAAAAGCTTTTCGAGGAATTTTAGATTTTCAAGGAAGCGGCGCTGCGGGCAGTACATTTTTAACCAAGGAACTTGTTATGCCCTTTGTAGTAGGAGGCGTTGTTACGGCTGAGTCAAGAGTTTCAGCGCTAGAAGGAATGTCGGATTTGGGAGTGTTTGGCGGAAACGCAAACGCGCGTGCAAGGTATTACGGAGGAAGAGACAGTTTATTCGGAAGTGAAATGCTCGATTTGTACATTCAAGTTGGAAAAGGATATTTTGGAAGTGGAAGAATTTCGAAAGATGCCTTCGACTTAATCAGCAATGGGAATGTCAATTATCAAGGGAGGCGTGTTCCGTTGAGTTCTATTCAAGGAGAAATGCAAGGATTTCAGTCCATTGGTTTTGGAATTTACGACAAGCGCACCTTTAGTTCTATTGGAATTTCCATGGTAAATGGATTAACCTATCAGCAATTCAGTTTGTTTCCTCCATCATCTTTTTACACTTCGCAAAATGCAGATACGCTGCAGCTCGATTACTCCGGAGAGTATATTCATTCCGCAGCGCCAAGACCGAATGGAAATGGAATTGGTTTCAGCATAGACGGAGAATACAATTTTGTTCGAGACAGAGGAGAAGACAAAAAAGAAGTGTGGAATACCCTCGGTGTTCGCAATTTGGGATGGGTGAATTGGAACGGACAAAGCGAGGTGGTTTCTTTTGATTCAACCTTTACTTGGACAGGGGTAGATTTAAACGGAATATTGAATGGCGACTCTTTGCTGAACGGAACTTCAGGATTTGCAGACACGTTGATTACTTCATCTCAGAACGTTTCGTTTTGGAGACCACTGCGCGGATCTTTTTATGTGAGATCTGTTTATCGTTGGAATGAAAAGATTCGATTCACTGCAGGGTTGGAAATGTATGCCGCGCCAATGAAGCCCTTGGCAACCATTGGTTTTATGTATATGCCGAAAAACAACTGCATTGCTTTCATGAATATTTCAAACGGCGGATATGGCAATTGGAAATTGGGAATGGGAGTGCAATGGTTAATTGCAAATCAGTTTTATGTTGGAATTCAAACAACGAACGCACCTGGATATTTTTTCAAAGAGGCAAGAGAAATGAGTGCGTCGCTTCAATTAAGTTATTTATTCAAAACGAAAAAGAAAGAAAATGAATAGTGCAGATGTAATGAAGATGGCGCAGACCAAATCGCTTGTGCTTTTGGCTGGTCCTTGTGTGGTTGAAGGAGAAGATTTGGTAATGGAAGTTGCTGGCCGTGTTAAAGAGATTGCTGATAGATTGGGAATGCCTTATGTTTTTAAGGCTTCGTATAGAAAGGCGAATCGCTCTCGTGTAGACTCATTCACGGGGTTAGGAGATCAGATTGGATTAGAGCTTATTCAGAAAGTAGGAAAGACATTTGGAATTCCAACGGTTACAGATATTCATGCAGCCGACGAAGCAGCAATGGCGGCGGCCTATGTAGATGTATTGCAGATTCCTGCGTTCCTATGTCGACAAACAGATTTGCTTCAAGCAGCAGCTTTAACGGGCAAAGTGGTGAACATTAAAAAAGGACAATTTCTTTCTGCTGAATCCATGAAGCACGCGGTGAATAAAGTGAAGGAAGCAGGTAACAACAACGTTTGGTTAACCGAGCGCGGAACTATGTTCGGATATCAAGATTTAGTAGTCGACTACCGCGGAATTCCTGTTATGCAAGAATACGCGCCAGCCATTATGGATTGCACGCATTCGCTTCAACAACCGAATCAGAGCAGTGGTGTTACGGGTGGAAAGCCGGAGTTAATTGGAGTCATTGCTAAAGCCGCCGTTGCGGTGGGATGCGATGGTTTATTTATTGAAACACACCCGAATCCAGCTGTTGCTTTAAGCGATGGTGCAAACATGCTTCAGTTAAGTAAACTGGAAGAGTTACTTGAGCAAGTAATGGAAATTCGCGCAGTGATAAAAAAATAATTCATGAAGAAATTCGAATTCATCTTTTTAGTTGTAACGTTCTTGTGTGTTGGTGCGAGCTTCGCGCAGCCTGCTGTGCACAATTACGGAAGTTTGGGTTCAGATCAATACGCTTCAATAGCTGCCCATCCTGCAGGAGGATTTGTTGCTGTTGGAACAACAGGCGGGGAAGTGGGTTCGCAAACCGATGTGTACTTGTCGAAACTCAACGCTTCGCTCGATTGCGAATGGACGTTTAATATTGGTGGAATTGGAATTGAGCGCGGGAACGATATTGCCGTTGCTGCAGACGGAAGTATTTATTTCTGCGGAATGGTGTTGAGTAATTCTGTGACGGGTTACAAGAATTTAGTTGCAAAGTTAGATGCAAATGGAACGCTCATGTGGTCGCAAGAATTCGGAGAAGGCGTGTGGGATGAAGCACGTAATTTAATGATCGATGATTTAGGAAATATATGGGTCGCAACAAATTCATTTTTCCCGTCAGGTGAAGAATTGGTTGTGTTGTATTCTTTGAATGAAACGGGCGGAATTTCTGCTCCAATTATTCTTGAGTCTACTGGCATGAATAGCAATGCGGCTCTTGAATACTACAACGGTGAAATTTATGTATTGAATAATCACAGCGAAGGTGTAAACGCCTATTACAGCGTGAAGAAGGTAGATGCCTCGGGAAATGTTTTGCAGTTGTTTGAAGTTCCAGGAATAGGGGTGCAAGGACACGATCTACAAGTTTGGAGTTACGGTGTTTTTGTTGCTGGAGAATTCTTGAATGGTACCTTCCGCAATCCATATACTTGTGCTTTCAATTTAGATGGAACGGTGAATACCGAGACCTATAACGTGTTCAATTTTAACATGTGGTACAATGCTGTACATTCAAACTCGGAAGGCTATACGCTTGCAGGCGAAACAACAGACTTTGGATTTGGAGAGCAGGAATGGGTGTTGCACAGAGCCAATGTTTTGGGTCAATATGCCGGAGGAGGAACTGTTGGAACAAATAAGTTTGAAGTGTGCAAAGATTTGTTTGTAGTGAATGATACTGTTTATTTGGTGGGAAGTTCAAACGGATTTCAGTTGAACAAGCAGCAGCAAGCGACGGTATACAGAAACGAATCAGTTGTTCTTTCGGCGTTAGATCCGACTAGCTTTAATAACGATTGTTTCTTCGTGGGTACAGAGGATTTAACAGCTGAAGAAAGCCTTTCCTTTAATTCAATGGGAAACAATGTTTTTCAGACTTCAACGCAAGTAAATAATCTGAATGTGCAGGTCTACAGCGTTGATGGTAAATTGAACTTCAGTCATTCAGGATCAAACGAATTCCAAGTGAATGCTTCGCCAGGAATTTATTTCCTCGTTTTTCAATCTGAAAAACAATCAGGCGTTCAGAAAATTAGTATTCGTTAACGCGAAGAAAGGGAAATTGAGTAAACTCCGGGAATCGCCTCTAGTTCATTTTGAATTTCTTTCGTCACCAAAATTTTATTTCTCTCTGAAGAAGGAAGCACAACGCGGTCTTCACCATTTTTTAATTCAATGCGAAGCTGCGCGTGTCCGGTGTTTTTCACCAGAAGTTCATCTAGTTTTTCAATGGTTTTTTCTGTAAGAAATTCCGAGTCAATTCCAATAGTCAAATAACGCCCAAGCTTTTCTTTTACTTCAGCTAAGAGAGATATTTCTGCAATTTGAAATTCAGTTTTTTCTTCCGTGTTTTGTCCATAGCGACGTTTTTGAAAACGTCCGCGCACATACAAAAAGAAGTTGTCTTGCATATACGCCTTGAAGCTCATATAGTCTTTCCGGAACAAGCGGAAATCGTGCGAACCTTCCCCGTTTTCCAGGGTGAAGCTTCCATATGGATTGCCTTGCTGCGACATTCGGTGCTGAACGTTTTTCACAATACCTGCAAAAGAAATTTCGCGTCCGTTGTTGGGCTCAGGATTTTCTAAAGCTTCCATTGAATTCGGATAACAGAAGGCTTCAATCTCCAGCGCGAAATCGTCGAGCGGATGTCCAGAGATGAACATTCCAACCAAATCTTTTTCTTTTGAAAGTTCGGTGAGGGCATCCCACGGTTCAACTCTCGGAATTGAAGGCGGTTGAATTTGCACGCCGGAATCTTCTCCGAAAAGTGACGCTTGAGAAGAGTTCTTGCCGTCGCGCGCTGCACGCGCATATTTCACCAACGTGTCTATGAATCCTTCGCCTTTATTGTCGGTTCCGAAATATGCAGAGCGCGTAATGCCGAATCGGTCGAAGGCTCCGCACATGGCCAAGCTTTCAAGAACACGTTTGTTGGTGGCTTTATCGTCGACACGTTCTAAAAAATCGAATACTGTTTCGAACGGTTTGCTTTCTCGCTCGCGTATCATGCTTTCCACAGCATTTTCTCCAACCGCTTTAACGGCGGCCAAACCAAAGCGAATGGCTCCAGCTTTATTTACTGAAAAAAGAGAAAGCGATTCGTTTACATCTGGAGAAAGAACGGGAATGCGCATGCGCTTGCATTCTTCCATGAAGAAAGTAACTCCCTTAATATCACTCATGGAATTGCTTAATGTCGCAGCCATAAACTCTGCCGGGTAGTGTGCTTTCAAATACGCCGTTTGATAGGCGATCCAAGCGTAACAGGTCGAGTGAGATTTGTTGAAGGCGTAACTCGCAAACTTCTCCCAGTCGGTCCAAATCTTTTCAAGCTTATCTGCCGGATGTCCGTTTGCAATTGCGCCTTCCATGAACAAACTTTTCATCTTGTTGAGTTCTTCAATGAGTTTTTTACCCATTGCTTTACGCAAGACATCGGCCTGACCTTTCGTGAAGTTAGCAAGTCGTTGCGATAGCAACATCACTTGCTCTTGGTAAACTGTAATTCCGTAGGTCTCTTTCAAGTTGTCTTCCATTTCAGGAAGATCGTATTCAATTTTTTCGAGTCCGTGTTTACGGCGAATGAATTGCGGGATGTACTCCATCGGACCTGGACGGTACAATGCGTTCATGGCAATTAAGTCGGCGAACACGGTAGGTTTCAGGTCGCGCATGTGTTTGCGCATACCTTCACTTTCATATTGGAAAATGGCAACTGTTTCACCGCGTTGGAAAAGCTCGTAGGTCTTTTCATCGTCGATGGGAATGTTGTCAATGTCAATGTCAATGTTGTGGGAAAGCTTAATGAGTTTGATTGCGTTTTTTATAATGCTTAGGGTCTTCAATCCCAAGAAATCCATTTTCAAAAGCCCTGCTTTTTCTACAACGGAGTTGTCGAACTGCGTACACCACATGTCGCTGTCTTTCACGGTTGCTACAGGCACGAAGTTCGTGATGTCCGTAGGGGTAATAATCACGCCGCAGGCGTGAGTTCCCGTGTTGCGAATGGACCCCTCTAAAATTTTCGCCATTCGCAACACTTTACCTTCCGGTGTTGTGCTCGTCGCAATAAGACGCATGCGCTGCATGCGCTCGAATTCTTCACTCGAGAAGTCGTCTTTCAACTGCTTCTCTTCTTTGTTGAAGATGTCGGAAAGCGATGCGCGATCGGGAATTAATTTCGTCAATTGTTCCGACTCGCCAATAGATAAGTCGAACACACGCGCAGCGTCCTTTACAGCCGACTTCGCGGCCATTGTACCGTAGGTAATGATTTGCGCAACTGCGTTGCGCGAATATTTATTTCGTACGTACTCAATAACTTTTTCTCGTCCTTCGTCCTCGAAGTCGATGTCCATATCGGGCATCGATATACGATCCGGATTCAAGAAACGCTCAAAGAGGAGGTCGTATTTGATCGGATCCACATCGGTAATCCGAAGACAATACGCAACGGCCGATCCCGCCGCGGAACCACGTCCGGGCCCCACAGAAACATCCATCTTTCGCGCTTCGTTGCAGAAGTCCTCAACAATAAGCAAGTATCCGGGATAACCAGCTTTCTCAATTACCGAAAGCTCGAATTGCAATCGCTCACGAATAGAATCATCAAAATCGCCGTAACGATAAGTCGCACCTTTAAAGGCCAAGTGCTCGAGATAAGCCGACTGTTCCGCAATGGTCTTTAACTTTTCTTTCTCTTGCGCAATGCGCTCCTCATCATATCCGTCTGCTATCCACTTTTCATTGCGCTGTGAAATCAAGCGTTCGAGAGATGAAACAATTTCAGTTTGATAATCCGAAATGAACGATTCTTCAATATCGAATTTCGGAAGTAAGATTTCTCTGTCGAGTTTATAGCCATCGCATTTGTCTGCTATTTCAATCGTAGTCTCAAGAGCTCCTGGATAAGCAGAGAAGGCTTGCGCCATTTCTTGCGCATCTTTCAAATAAAACTCATTGTTCGGAAAACCAAATCGGAACTCTCTTCCTTTCTTTCCAATGTATTTGGATGGGGTGCTTACTTTTTCACCTTCTTTAACACAGATCAGAGCGTCTTGCGCTTCCGCATCACTCTTTTCTGTATAGTAGCTATTGTTGGCAGCGAAGTATTTCACGTTGTGCTTTTCGCAGAACCGAACGAGCGTTCGGTTAACGACTTGCTCTTCTTCCAATCCGTGGTTATTCAATTCAGCATAGAAGTCTTCACCAAATTGTTCCTTCCAAAAAACAAAAAGTTCTTCCGCTTTCTCTTCACCAATATTCAAAATGGTTGAAGGTATTTCACCCCAAAGTGAACCTGTGCAAAGGATGAGGCCTTCTTTGTGTTGAACAAGAAGGTCTCTGCTAATGCGCGGCACGTAATAGAATCCTTCGGTATAGGCTAGCGAAGAAAGCTTCGATAGATTCTGATATCCCTTGAAATTTTTCGCTAACAATACAACCGGAGAACCATCGTCTTTCGAAGAACGGTCGGTGTGATTTCGACACAAATTCAGTTCAGCACCTACGATTGGTTTAATTCCTTTTTTATGGGCGGCACTCACGAAGTGAAACGCCCCCATCATGTTTCCAGCATCTGTTACTGCAACTGCTGGAGAGCCCATGGCGAGTGATTTTTTAATCAACGCGTCAATAGTTGTGGTGCTCTGAAGAATGCTGTATTGTGAGTGCACGTGGAGATGCACGAATTTCTGATTTTCGTTTATATCAACTTCTGAAAGCGTTTCATCAGGCGTCTGATTGTCAGTTTTTTCTGATTTGAAATTGCTGTCTTGTAAAATGGGTGCTTCGTATATGACATCACTTTTTGCAACACTGTTCGCACTTGGGATAACCCCAATTCGAATGAGTTCGAAAAAACATTTTCCTGTGGCATCAACGTCGTATGCCGCGTCGTGCGCCTCTTCAAACTTTACATGAAATAATTTTTCGTGAAGTTCTGTAAGCGTGGGCCATTTGAATTTCCCACCTCTTCCGCCAGGAATGGCGCAAAAATCAGTTCCAAATTCCTTGGTGTCCATGCTCGACATTTGCTCGAGCACGTTGGTTCTTCCTTCACGCAGGAATTCGCATCCGACAATGTTTATATCGAATTCAATGTTGTGTCCAGCAACAAATTGTGTTTGAGCAAGAGCCTCTTCGAATTGATCCAAGCATTCACTCAGTGGAATACCTTCTTTCGTAGCGCGTTCAGTAGAAATGCCGTGAATCTTTTCTGAAGTATAGGGAATCGAAAATCCGTTCGGCTGAACAATGATGCTTCCTTGCGAAATTAAATTTCCACGCTCGCCATGCAGCTGCCATGCCAATTGTACAAGCCTCGGCCAATTGTTAAAATCGGTTAAAGGCGCTTTGTAATTTTGAGGAAGGCCAGTGGTTTCTGTGTCGAAAATTAAATACATGGAAATTATTCAGATAGGAGCATAAATTTACTGCGTCCCTTCCGAATAATTAGCCATTGTGGAAATCTTTCCTAGGTGTTTTTTTGAACCACGAGGTATTTCGAAATACCAACATAGAAAAAAGTCCAAGACCCAGGAAATAGACATAGTCTGAGGTCCATATTATCGCAACATCTGCATCTGTGTAGAACGCAATGTAGAATGCGTAGGAGAGGTACAATACTGTTGTTCCAAGTTCAATGAAGAAGCCTTGAATGGTTTTACCTGCGCCCTCAACAGCGGCTAACAGAATGCTGGTTATTGCAAAAATGGAAATGGCAGGGAGGACGATGTACATGCTTTTTACGGTGAGACGTGTTGTTTCTGCATTGGCATTGAAAAGGTGCGCAATGCTTTCCGGGTATAGCCACAAACCGTGTGTGAGGAGAAGAATGAAACTGAAGTTGAGAAGTGCAAGTCTTTTGATAACATGGAAAATTTCATGGCTGCGCTTTTCAGCAAGTAATCCAGATACATAGGTCTTCGTGGTACTTGAAAATCCCATAACGCTTACCCAAGCAAGCATGTACATGTTTCGGACAATGAATGCGCTTTGAAACGAATCATCTCCTTTCTTTTCTATGAATGCGAAGAAGATGATCCAGATGCTTAACGCAACAAGCATTTGCAGCATAATAGGAACGCCTAGGCGAAGGATTTCTTTTGTGTAATTGAATGGAACACGATATAAATTTCGGAAGAGTCTAACTTCCTTGTATTTCGCATGGAAGATGGTGTATACAAACAGAACGATAGCAGCGGCAGCTTCTCCAATGTTGGTTGCGATAGCAGCTCCACGGACTTCCATTCTTGGGAAATTGAAATTTCCGAATATGAAGAGATAATCGAAAACGATGGTGAAAAGCGCCACTGTGAGCGTGGAATAGATCATACTTCGTGTAAGCGCAATTCCGGACCAAAAAGATTGCAGCACTTGAATGAAGGTGAAGAAAATAAATCCGTAGGCTCGCGTTTCCGCGAAAGTTTTCATGTAGTTTCTCGTCTCCTCATCTTCAATACTCCGGTCTAAAAAAGTGGGAATAAAAAAAGCTAAAACTAGAAATTGAATCACAACGATAAATGCACCAATGAATAATGCATTCGCAAAAACGGTAGGTATTTCTTCGCTTCGTCCTTCACCGCGTTTTCTTGCTATAAGTATTTGCGAGGCATTTGATAATCCAGCAGATAGCATGGCAAGAGCTATGTAAATCAGTCCAACAAAACTCACTGCACTCATGGCCTTTCCATTCAATTGCGCAACGAAATAATTGTCTACGAGCACAACAATGAATTGCACGAAAGCTCCCATGCACAAGGGAAGGGCCATTTGCAATAGCGCCTTGTTGGAAGTGTTTAATGCAATTTTTTTAGACATGATTTTTGCTTTGCCATTCGGCTTCAATGTGCTTCCACCAGTGTATGCTGTGTCGAGCCCATTCAAGTTTTAGCGCTAGTTTTTCTTGCTCACTCAATTGCCATTCAATTGAACTGCGGCGCAAGTTAGTGGTCAAATGCTGCAACGCAATGCTCGTTGCAGCAGAGACATTGAGACTTTCCGTAAATCCTTGCATGGGTATGTGCACGAGGACATCTGCCTGTTCAACCATGTAGTCGCTGGCGCCGGAAAGTTCTGTTCCCATGACCAGCGCAGTCTTTTGAGAAAGGTCTAATTCAGCAAGTGGAATTGAGTTGCCGTGCAAATGTGTAACAGCCAAACGATAGCCTTTGCTTTTTAAATCACGAACACATTCAAAGGTATTGTTTCGTGTTGAATTATACCGGTGAAGGGATAGCCATTTCCCAGCGCCTTTTGAAATGCGTTGTAAATGTTGAAATGAATTTGTGTTTTCAATTAGATATCCGTCTTGAACCCCAAAAGATTCCATACTGCGCAGAATAGCGCTGGTGTTGTGCGATTGATAGAGATCTTCAAGAACAACAGTTAAATATCTTGTGCGCAGATTAACGACTTCGTCGAAACGTTGCTGCTTGAAGGGCGTGAGCGCTTCGCAAAAGAGATCGTATAATTCTTGACTCATGTTGTGCAAAAATAAAAAGGGCTGCCGAAGCAGCCCTTATATTTTTCGAAACCGAAAATTACTTCACTTTAGAAGATAACTCAGTACCAGCTTTGAACTTAACTACTTTCTTAGCTTTGATAGTGATCTCTTTTCCAGTTTGTGGGTTACGTCCTTTACGAGCCGCACGCTTTGAAGTAGAGAAAGAACCGAAACCAACTAGGGCAACACGGTCGTCTTTTTTCAATGCTTTTGTAGTCACTTCGATGAATGCATCTAATGCACGCTTCGAATCAGCTTTTGTAAGCTTAGAAGATGCTGCGATAGCATCAATCAATTCTGCTTTGTTCATTTTGTTTTGGTTTTTATAAATTAAACATTTGTTTGTTACTCCAAATGTAAAAGAAGCTCATTCTAATTCGCAAGTAAACATTGAGGATTTTTGTCATTTTGTTGAAAAAAGCGCGTTGTTGTTCATAACCACGAGGTTTTAGTTCTGAAACGCCTTGATTTACTAGCTTGTAGCGTATGAAAAAGCCCACCTAAGTGGGCTTTAAGTCTTGAAATCGCAGATGTTATTTTGATTTACTCCTTCCGTAAACGTAATAAACAACCGCGCCAACCGGAATAACCATAAGTCCGAAATACGCAGCAGGATCATCGCTCAGTGCATTTTTCACAATGAACCAAGCCACTACTGCAATGAATAGTACAGGTAAAACAGGATAAAGTGGCGATTTGAAAATGCCATCTGTTTGTCCCATCTTTTTCATTCGGAAAACAAATATTCCAGAGCAAGCCATAGCTAAGAAAAACCATTCCGTAATGGTTACATAAGTATAGAGCGCTTCGAATTTTCCCCAAACGAAGATGAGTACAATGGCCCAAGCCGATTGCAATAGAATGGCGTTTACAGGAACTCCGAATTTCGGATGTGATTTTCCGAACGCTTCAAAGAAAAGTCCTTCATTCGACATCTGTTGAACAATGCGCGGTGTTGCTAGCACGTATAGCCCCGCACAACCAAATACAGAGAGCGCAATAAGAATTGACACAGCGAATGATCCACCCGGAACAATTTTCTCCATGGCATCTGCCGCTAAGGTTTTGCTATTCTGAATTTCTTCAATACTTAATACGTTCATATAGCCTATGCTCACCAATACGTATGAAAGGGTAACAACCAATGTTCCGAGTATAAGTGCAAGTGGTACGTTGCGCTTCGGATTCTCCGCTTCATTGGTTACGAAACTCGCGTAGTGCCATCCGGTGTATGACCAAAGCACACCAACAAATGCTTTTGCCCAACCGAATCCTTGAGCTTTTTCACTTGTGAAAATTTCAGATACAGAAATACTGTTTTCGAAGATGTTATTCGTGCCCAAGAAAAGGAGCAAAATAAGTAGGCCATAAATACCAATGATTTTCATAACAGTTGAAACATTCGCAAACCATTTCGAGCTGTCTAAGCTAAACATGTTGAATAGGGTGAGTATAACAATAGATGAGGCGGCTACTACAGGAATAAGCTGATCTGAAAAACCGACAATCTTTTGGGAGTAATCGGCAAAGACAACAATGAGAGCTGCGATTGTGCCCGATGAAACCACCGTAAGTAAACACCAGCCGTATAAAAATGCTGGTAGTGGTCCAAAGGCTTCCTTTAAGTATGTATAGATTCCGCCACCTTTTGGAAAGCGTCCGCCCATTTCAGCATATACCAATGCGCCAATCATGGATACCACACCGCCTGCAATCCAAAGCACGGTCATCCACATAGGATCAGGCACTGCCTGGGCAATGCTAGTAGGGGTTTTAAATATTCCTGAGCCAATGGTGCTTCCAATGGCAATCATGGTTAGGGCGAAGAGGGAAAGTCCTTTTTTAGTCATAATTTGTGTGAATGGTTTCAAATATATTCCG